>Ga0160467_100034_pt1 | contig 230904 bp, 209 predicted proteins | sample HID1972I_E11MG_FD_108221 | JGI IMG/M metagenome (GOLD analysis project Ga0160467, IMG submission 108221) | Enriched pill bug-associated microbial communities from UW Madison campus, WI, USA - HID1972I_E11 MG | ecosystem: Host-associated > Arthropoda: Insects > Digestive system > Unclassified ... | reverse complement strand
AGCGCAAATGCAATCTGTTCTTCGGTATAACGGGTCTTTTTCATGGCGATGTGCCTCTCTGTGAGATGAAAGAAAGACCGGATACTTCAGTTTAGACTGGTACGGTTTACAGGGGGGAGATCACTTTTCAGCCATCAGCCGGTATTTTTCCGGCGTCAGGTTATTCAGGGATTCATGAGGCCGCTCGTTGTTATATTCAGCCAGCCAGCGCTCAGTAATTTCCCGCGCTTCATTCAGGGTTCTGAACAGGTAAAAATCCAGTATTTCGGTCCGGTATGTCCGGTTAAAACGTTCGATAAACGCGTTCTGCGTTGGCTTTCCCGGCTTGATAAATTCCAGTAACACACCGTGCTCTTCGGCCCACTGCGCCAGAGCCAGTGATATCAGCTCCGGTCCGTTATCCATCCGCATTTTCAGCGGATATCCACGGTTTGCCACTATCCTGTCCAGCACCCGCACAACCCGCTGCGCCGGGATATTCAGGTCAATTTCTATCGCAAGGGCCTCGCGGTTAATTAAGTACCACTGGCGTCAACAGTAGAGCCAGGTAGCGCACCATCTGCACCAAAATCCCCCATCAATGCTTATCAGAGCCACGTGATGAAATCGAAAGCCCGCATAGCGAAAGTTATGCGGGCTTTTTTGTATCCATGCAAAAAATCCGGGCGTTATCCCCTCTCTCGTGGAACCTTCTTCGCAACCCATTTGTAACCGCTGCAACGCGAAAAAATTCTTTGGAAAACAACTCGCATTGTGTCCGTTACTGGGTTGGTTAACGTCTGCGATTTGCGATATAGTCAGCCCCGCTGTGGCAAAATCCACAGCCGGGTTTCGCAGCCCGGAAATCTATAAGGAAACGCTCGATGTTATTCATTGCGCGTTATGTCTCTGCTCACTTGCTGTTTGAACAGTTTATAAACTGTACTGACAACTTCAATGGTGGCTCAGGCAGGGCAGCCTTCGGGCTGGCCGGTGTCCTTGTAGGCCGGTACTGCGAACCTTGTCTGGGCTACCACCAATAGAGTTTCGCAGCTCCGGTGGTGGTCGTAATCACTACAAGGAAAAGCAAATGTCTCTATCACACAGCCCCACTTTCCTGCCTTTTCAGGACTGGCACACTGCCGACATCATTGCCGCACTGCATAAAAAAGGCACGTCACTGGCAGCAGAATCCCGCGCTGCGGGTTTAAGTTCCTCAACGCTTGCCAATGCGCTGACGCGCCCATGGGCAAAAGGGGAATTGCTGATCAGTAAAGCGATTGGCGTACCCGCCGAAATCATCTGGCCCAGCCGCTATTTTGATGCGCAAACGCGTAAACCTGTCTCCAGGCCTATGCGCTCGCCTTATAAGAAAATCACTGCGGAAATGTCGGCTGAGTAAGCGTTAGTGCCATACCAACATTATCCAGCGCGGGTATCACGAAAGTTCCCCGCGCTGAAATCTGCATGACGATATTTTCGCACGTTTCTGGCAGATATTTATTTCTATGACGTGGCACTTACAGAATTAGCAAACCCAACCTAATCAATAGATTTTAACCACTTGTTTTTATTAAATAATTCACCAAATCCATAGCATTATTTGGTTAGCTTTAATCCGATTTTTGGTTGTTAATAGTCCGGGAAATGACTTGCAAAAAAGGACTTTGTAAAATGGCTATTCCAGCTTATTTATGGCTCAAAGATGACGGTGGTGCAGACATTAAAGGTTCTGTGGATGTATGGAATCGTGAAGGGAGTGTCGAAATATTAGGTTTTGGGCACGGATTGCATATCTCTACAGATAGTAATACAGGGAAAATTACCGGCACACGCGTACATAGCGCCCTCAGTTTCGAGAAAGAATTCGACTCCTCAAGCCCCTATATCTACAGAGCTGTAGCACAAGGCCAGACGCTAAAATCTGCAGAAATAAAGTGGTATCGAATTAATGATGCAGGACAAGAGGTTGAATACTTCAATATGCTGCTTGAGAACGTTAAGGTCGTCTCGATTTGCCCTCATATGCTGGATGTAAAAAATCCGGATACAGAAAAGCATAATCACTTAGAAAGCGTTTCAATGCGGTATGAAAAAATCACTTGGAAATACTGTGATGGTCATGTGAAATTTTCTGATGCGTGGAATGAGAGATGATTCGCTGTACATTCCATCTAAATGGCGGTCAACTCTCAACGCTGAGTTGTCCAGGAATCGGATTCTTTTCTGCGTATTCGGGAAATAAAGGTTCGAACCGAAACAATCCTGATTCAACGGATATCGTAAGAAAAGGCCCTCTCCCACCGGGAAAATATTATGTAGTAGCAAGGGACCGCGGAGGTATGAGAACGCGATTTAACGACATGTTTAAGTCCCTTGATAGTGGCTCAGATAGAGATGTTTGGTTCGCTCTTTATCGCGAAGATTCCCATGTAGATGATGAATCCTTTATTGAAGATGTCCTCAGGGGAGCATTTCGTTTACATCCGGCAGGAAGAAATGGAAACAGCGATGGCTGTATTACACTAGTTTCCCTCACAGATTATATGATCCTCTGGAGGGCATTAATAAAATCGCCCCCCATGTTGATATCATCACAGATTAAAGCATTTGGCACTATACAGGTGTATTAATGACAGCAACAAAGCTAATAGCCCTTTGGTTAACAGAACTGGCGTCATTGACCATTATTTATGGCGTACTCTGCTTTTTACTTCCCGATTTAGAGTTATACGGTTACTACGTTGAAACGTTCGGTTTTGTGCTGGAGCAAGACTGGCTTGATTGGTACACACTAATAGTCTTGCTTACCGCTATTATTTTGAACTGCATTTTAATCGGCTGTGTTTTTATGCTTTTCAAAAAACGCGTTATTCCAGTTAAAGAATAACCGTAAGCTCTTTTTTGCCCGATGGCGCTGACGCTTATCGGTCCTACAACAGCAAAACCCTACGCTGAACCGTAGGCCTGGCAAGCGTAGCGCCGCCGGGCGGCCATTTTACCCCCACCGTAAACCACCAGCGCCAGCACGTTTCAGGCAAATATTTGAACTGTGGCGTTTCACCGACAGCCACAGAAAACCCATCTGAATCAATTAATATTAACCAATTGTTTTTGCTTAGTAATTCATTAAATCTATAGCATTTTTAGGTTAACAGGAATTCGATTTAAGGTTGTTAATTGTCCGAAAAACTTGAGGCCTGAAACACTTGAATCTACCCCGTCGTTACCACCGTTTACTGCATGTCAGCTTTGCACTTCTGTTCATCGCGTTATGCCTGATGGGATATACGTGCATAATGATAAAATGGGGGCATGCGTCACCACCGACGCAGCTACCCGCTACACAACAGGCTGATTTAATTGTCGTCAATAAGTCAGATCGCACGTTAACGCTGATGCGCCAGGGTGTTCAGCTTGCGAGCTATCACGTATCACTCGGTAAGAGAGCGAATGCAGGTCCTAAACAGCGTGAAGGCGACAAGAAAACGCCGCAGGGTCATTATTTCATCGATAGTCGTAATGCCCACTCGCGATTCAGCCTCAGTCTGCATATTTCTTACCCGAATAAGAAAGATATTAAGGCCGCAAAAGAGGCTGGATACCCGCCCGGCGAACATATCATGATCCACGGTCAGCCCAATGGTTGGGGATGGCTTAGCCCACTACTTCAGCGTATCGACTGGACCGCGGGTTGTATCGCAGTGACGAATACCGAAATGCGCGAGATCTGGAGCCTGGTGCCAACCGGTACTCAGGTCCACATTGAACCATGATCCCTTCTGAAAACAGAAGGGCAGCAATGCAAAAAATGCGGCTGGGGCTGTTCCCGTGGTGAATCTGATCGGGATGTTTATGGCGAAAACGCTGGACTCAATTCGACACCCGCAATGAAACAGCGGTTGTGCAATAGCACCGAGGGGAATGGAGCGGAAAGGGCAAGGTGCAGCTTGCCCTGTTCGGTTTACTTCGACTGCAACATCTTCATCGTGGCGTCGATATCAATCTCATCTTCCGAGAAGATGTGCGTCGTTCCCTGGAAAGTGGTGATAACCAGCTTTTTCAGGGTGCGCATTTCGCCTGGTTTGGGCGCCGCTTTCGGGCGGATGTTGTGCATCAGTGCGCCAACCGACAGCACCGCGTTCTCTTTATCAATCCCGACTTCAGCAGGCACTTCTTCGTTGAAGGAGAGGAACGATTTAATCGCCGTGAGCTTGATCCGCTCGCCCGCGATATAAATGTATTTGCTCTCAGGATCGACCTTCACGGCGAACGCCGAAGGGCCTTTGTTGTTGGTGGTTGGCTCGAACGTCACCGTGGCGTCTTTCTTGATCAGCTCAGGGTTCGAGACCTTAATCACATGAAAATAGCGGTTCTCGCCGTTTTCATCTTTGATAAAACCGAAACCTTTGTCTTCAAACCAGGTTGTGATTGTCCCGCGCATCGCCATTACCACCTAATAAATCGTTAAACATGTCAAAAATTGCAGCGCGCAGTTTAAAGCAGAATCCCTGCGTCGACCATGTCTTTAGTTTAAGTCTGAACGATTATTCGCCAGCGCGCCAGACAACAGGCGGGGAATTAACGCGGAGTGAGGAAGAATAAAAAAGAGGGGCGCCCTCCATGCGGAGTCGCCCCGATGACTATGATGACGGTTTTAAATTGCCTGGGTGAATGTCCGTGAAATCACATCCTGTTGCTGCTCGCGGGTCAGTGCGTTAAATCGCACCGCATAACCGGAGACGCGAATAGTCAGATTCGGGTAATTTTCCGGGTGTTCAATGGCGTCCATCAGCATGTCGCGGTTCATCACGTTGACGTTCAGATGCTGCCCGCCTTCAATGCGTTCCTCATGATGGAAATAGCCGTCGAGCAGCCCGACGAGGTTGGTTTTGCGACTGCCCTCTTCCTTACCGAGCGCCGCGGGGACTATCGAGAAGGTGTAGGAAATACCGTCTTTGGCGTAAGTGAACGGCAGTTTCGCCACCGACGTCAGCGAGGCCACCGCGCCTTTGCGATCGCGGCCGTGCATTGGGTTCGCGCCCGGTGCAAACGGCGTGCCGCCCCGACGTCCGTCCGGCGTGTTGCCGGTTTTCTGCCCGTACACCACGTTAGAGGTGATGGTCAGCACCGACTGAGTCGGCACCGCATTGCGGTAGGTCGGCAGCGCGCTAATCTTCTTCATAAAGCGCTCTACCAAATCGCAGGCGATGTCGTCCACGCGGTCGTCGTTATTGCCGTACTGCGGGTAGTCGCCTTCGATAACGAAATCTACCGCCAGGCCGTTGTGGTCACGAACCGGGCTCACTTTCGCGTACTTAATCGCCGACAGCGAATCCGCCGCCACCGACAAGCCGGCGATCCCGCAGGCCATGGTGCGATAAACATCGCGGTCGTGCAGCGCCATCAGTGAAGCCTCATAGCTATATTTATCATGCATATAGTGAATGAGATTCAGCGCACTGATGTACTGCGTCGCCAGCCAGTCCATAAAGTGGTCGAGGCTGCTCATGACGGTGTCGTAGTCCAGCACGTCGTCCATCAGCGGGGCCGTTTTCGGCCCGACCTGGATTTTGAGTTTCTCGTCCACGCCACCGTTAATCGCATACAGCAGCGTTTTTGCCAGGTTGGCGCGCGCGCCAAAGAACTGCATCTGCTTGCCGATCACCATCGGGCTGACGCAGCAGGCAATCGCGTAGTCATCGCTGTCGAAATCGCTGCGCATCAGGTCGTCGTTTTCATACTGCAATGATGAGGTGACGATAGACATCTGCGCGGCATATTTCTTGAAGGCAATCGGCAGCGCTTCCGACCACAGAATGGTCAGGTTCGGCTCCGGCGCAGGCCCCATGGTGTGCAGGGTGTGCAAGTAGCGGAAGGCGCTCTTAGTCACCAGCGTGCGGCCATCAAGGCCCATCCCGCCAATCACTTCGGTGGCCCAGATAGGGTCGCCGGAGAACAGCGTGTCGAACTCCGGCGTGCGCAGGAAACGCACCATCCGAATCTTCATAATGAAGTGATCGACCAGCTCCTGAGCATCTTTCTCATTCAGGCGACCGGCCTGCATATCGCGTTCAATGTAAATATCGAGGAACGCGGTGGTACGGCCGAGCGACATCGCGCCGCCGTTCTGCGATTTCACCGCGGCCAGATAGGCAAAATAGACCCACTGCACGGCCTCTTGCGCGGTCTGCGCCGGGCGGGAAATGTCGTAGCCATATTTGGCGGCCATTTCCTGAATCTGTAATAGCGCGCGCCGGTGTTCGGACAGCTCTTCACGCAGGCGAATGGTGGCTTCCAGATCTTCGCCACGCTCCATCGCGCCCTGCAAATCAGCAAACTGCAGTTCACGTTCGCGCACCAGATACGTAATGCCGTACAGCGCCACGCGGCGATAGTCGCCGATGATGCGCCCGCGCCCGTAACCGTCCGGCAAACCGGTCAGCACGCCCGATTTACGGCAGCGCATCATTTCCGGGGAATAGACGTCAAACACGCCCTGGTTATGGGTTTTACGCAGCGACGTGAACTGGTATTCAAACTGCGCATCCATTTCACGGCCGTAAGCGTCGAACGAGCTTTTGATCATGTTGATGCCGCCAAACGGGTGCAGCGCACGCTTGAGCGGTTTGTCAGTCTGCAAGCCGACGATTTTTTCCAGCGGCTGGTCGATGTAGCCCGCGTCATGGGCGGTGATGGTGGTTGCGACGTTGGTATCAAAATCCACCGGCGCATGGGTGGCGTTTTCCTGGCGAATGCCCGCCATCACCTTTTCCCACAGCGCCGTAGTGGCCGGCGTGGCGTCAGCGAGAAAAGATTCATCGCCTTCGTAAGGGGTGTAGTTTTGCTGAATAAAATCACGAACGTTAATACTGTGCTTCCATTCCGCGCCGTTAAATCCCTGCCAGGCATCGGTATAATGCATATCGTTTATGTCGATATTAACCTTCATTTCTGAGCTCTCTGTTATTCAACTTTCTATTTCAGGAAAGTGCGTATTCAGCAGAGAAATTCATTTCCCCTAACTGAATGGCATCGAGTGCAATCATCTTTTCTTCATTGGTCGGAATAACGGCGCAGGCGACCGCCGAATTTGCGCCGGAAATAATCCGTTCCTCGCTTCCACGCAGGGCGTTTTTATCTTCGTCCAGCGTCAGGGAAAACACCTGCAAATGCGCCATCACCAGTTGGCGAATTAACGTGGAGTTTTCGCCGATCCCGCCGGTAAAAATAATGCCGTCGAGGCGGTGTAATGAAGCAGCGTGCCCGGCAATGTGGCGCGCGATGCGATGCACAAAAGTCTGAATGGCGAGCCGGGCGTGCGTGTGCCCGTCGTGCCAGGCCTTTTCGAGCGTGCGCATATCCGACGAAAGCCCGGAAATGCCCAGCAGCCCGGACTCCTTATTCACGACCCGCTCCAGATCACTGAAGCTTTGCCCGGTCTGTTCGGCAATCCACGCCATCGCACCGAAATCGACGTCGCCGCAGCGGGTGCCCATCATCAGCCCTTCCAGCGGCGTCATGCCCATTGAGGTATCCACACTGCGCCCGTTACGAACCGCGCAAATCGACGCGCCGTTCCCCAGGTGCGCAATCACCAGCCCGGAATCCTCTTCATTGAGGCCCAGCAGGGAATGCGCCTGCTGGCTGACATAGCGATGCGAGGTGCCGTGAAAGCCGTAGCGACGCACGCCCAGTGCTTCAAAATAGTGCCACGGCAGGCCGTACAGATACGCGTGCGGCTCCAGCGTCTGGTGGAAACTGGTGTCAAACACCGCCACCTGTTGCACGCCGGGGAACAAACGCTGCGCCGCCTCCACGCCGCTGAGGTTGGCGTAGTTGTGCAACGGTGCCAGCGGCGAAACCTCACGGATTTGAGCGATAACCTCGTCGGTAATCCGCACCGATTCACTGAAAATACTGCCGCCGTGGGCGATACGGTGGCCAATTAAGGCCACGCTGTCGATCAGGGCGCGTTTTTCCAGTTCGCTGGCAATCGCCTGCAACGCACATTCGTAGGTTGGGTAAGCCAGCGTCGCTGGCTCACCTCCATTCACCGTGAGGGCTGCGCCTTCGTTATTGATGCCGTCCGCAAGGCCGGTCAGCAATACGTCCTGGCTTAGTGCATCCAGTACCGAAAACTTAATCGATGAGGATCCACAGTTAATGACCAGCACTACCGGAAATTCAATCATTTACGACTCCGTCATCCTGTTCAGAACAGCTTATAAACGATGTTCAGAATGGTCAGGAAACCAATGGCAGTAACAAAAATGTTGTCCGCCTTCCCTTTGAATTTCGCCAGCGCCGGGACTTTACGAATCGCGAACATCGGCAGCAGGCACAGCAGCGAGGCGATAATCGGCGCGCCCATCGCTTCAATCAAATCGAGGATATTCGGGTTGGCGTATGCCACCACCCAGGTTGAGCCCATGATGAAAATCATGCTCAGGGTGTTCAGTTTGCGGCTGGTGATTTTGGTCTTGTCGCCTTTGTAACCGAACTTGAGGATCAGCCCGTTCAGCCCTTCCAGCGTACCGAGGTAGTGGCCGAAGAAGGATTTGAAGATAGCGACCAGCGCGATAATCGATGCGCCGTATTCCAGCACGGTGGCGAACGTTGTTTTCTGTCCGGTCATCGACGCGAAGTGGTTCGCGAGGTAGGAGAGCACCGGAATGTTTTGCGCTTTGGCTTCCGCCATGTTTGCCGGAGAGAGCGTGAACAGGCAGCTAAAGGCGAAGAACATCACCACCGCGACCATCAGCATACTGGCGCGACCGATGATTTTGGAACACTTCTTCTCGGTGTAATCGCGACCAAACTCCCCTTCATACTCTTCGCGCTTGGAGACCACGAACGACGAGACAATCGGCGAGAAGTTGAAGGAGAACACCATGATGGAAATACCCAGCCATACGGTGACCAGAATGCCGTCGTGTCCGGTAAAGGCGATGTCGCTGAGGTGAACCTGATCAATGACCGCTGAGTTCCAGTAAGGGATCAGCGACAGTGAAATCAGCACCAGGCTTGCGATGAACGGGAAGACCAGGAAGCTCATCACTTTGACCATCAGGTCCTTACCGAACCAGATGACAAACGCCATCACCAGCAGCAGGCACAGCGCCACCAGGCCACGGTTAAGCGGTACCATCTGCAGCTGGTTTTCCCAGAAGGTCATGAAGGTGTTGGTTATCGTGACCCCGTAAATCCACAGCAGCGGGCAAATCGCAAAGAAGTAAAGGAAGGTAATGACTACGCCGCCGGTTTTGCCGAAGTGTTCTTCGACGGTTTCGGTGATATTGCCGGACGGATTGCTCCCCGAAAGACAAAGCCGCGCCAGCGCCCGGTGGCAGTAAAAGGCAATCGGATACGCCAGCACCAGCATCAGTAAAATCGGGATCAGGCCACCGTAACCGGCACGGATCGGGAAAAAGAGCACCCCTGCCCCGATGGCGGTGCCAAACAGGCCCAGCGTCCAGGTGGTGTCAGATTTGCGCCAGGCCGACGCTTTGTCGGTACTGGCAATGAGGGTTTCTGCGTTGCTCATAGTCGTTTCCTTTTCAAAAGAAATTAAGCGTCAACTAAACCGGTAATTTGCGACACGCGGGACAGGTCGATATTGCCGCCAGAAATGATGCTGACGGTTTTGCGCCCACGAATATGTTCATCAAGTTTGCCGCTGAGCAGCGCCGCCGAGGCCAGCGCGCCCGCGCCTTCGGTAATGACTTTATTGCGCTGGATGAGCGCCACCATGCTGCGGCGAATGTCGTCTTCGCTGACCAGCACAATGTCGTCCACCAGTTCGCGCACAATTTCAAAGGGCAGAATGCCTGGGCGAGAGACGTCGCAACCGTCCGCCAGCGTGGCGCAGGTGCGGTGGTTGGTTATCTCCCCGGCGCGGAACGAGGCCGCCATACCGTGTACGTTTTCGGACTGCACGCCGATGATGCGGATGGTCGGGTTAATGGATTTGATTGCGGTGGCGATCCCTGCAATCAGGCCACCGCCGCCGATCGGTACAATCACGTTATCGACATCGTACAGATCCTGGAGGATCTCAAGCCCGATGGTGCCCTGCCCGGCGATAACCATTTTGTCGTCATACGGCGGGATGAAAATGCGCCCTTCCATTTCGACGATTTCACTGGCGCGGGCGATGGTGTCGTTAAAGCTGTCACCGTGCAGCACCACTTCGGCGGAATAATCCGTGGTGGCAGCGACCTTCGATTTCGGTGCGCTGCGCGGCATGACCACTTTGCCGTCGATGCCGAGCATCGCACATGAGAGCGATACGCCCTGCGCGTGGTTCCCGGCGGAGCATGCCACGATGCCTTTGCGTTTTTCCGCTTCGGTCAAAGAACTTAATTTGTTAAATGCGCCGCGGATTTTAAATGAGCCGGTACGCTGCATATTTTCGAACTTGAGGTATATTTCGCCTTTGCAGCATTCGCTCAAATAATTAGAACGCGGCATCCCGGTTTTATATATTTTACCGGCCAGACGTTTTTGCGCCATTTGAATATCATCAAGGGAGACGGGCAGATCGTATGTAATATGCATTTTATCCTCTTCTCAGGAATAAAAATAAAAGGGGGTCAGAGCCTGTGTTCCAGCGCTCCAGAGTAAGTAATAATAAAAATTTAAATCAGGCTAATTCGGCGATTTCTTTTCGCTTGCGACAATTATGCAGTGAATATTGTTTTGCCAGTTCGACTAATACTGAGGCAGATTTTTTAATTCGATAATTCTTTGACCAGATGGCGGCATAGCGCGCCACCGGCAGCACGTCTTCGACGGGCAGCGTAATAAACTGGTTTGAACCAAACGGGGCGGTCATGTCGCACGGGATGACGGTCAGGAAATTGGCATTCAGAACCAGGTTGTAGATGGTGACGACGGAGTCGGTTTTAACGATGTTCTCGGTGCTGATGTGGTGTTTTTCGAAGGTGGTGAGCAGCTCTTTATAGAATCCCATATCGGTTTGCGGCAGGACCCACTGTTCGTTTTGCAACGCGTCCAGCGTGGTCATGCCGGTGCATGTTCGGGATTTACTGGCCACCAGCACGAACTCGGATTCAAACAGCGGCTCGACGTGCAGATCCTGTAGCTGCATTTCGTCGCTAAGGGTGCCGATGGCGAAATCCAGTCGCCCATCACGCAGCGCCGGGAGGAACGATGCCAGCTGTGCTTCGTACATCGATACCTGCGCCTTCGGGAACACCTCTTTGAATTTCTTCATCATGCTGGAAAGAAAGGTAAAGCCAATCAGCGACGGGAACCCGAAGGAAACGTCCACCACATGGCTACAGCTCAGGCTGTTAATCTCGCTCACCATGTTTTTCATTTCACGGGTGATGGACTCGGAATAGGAGAGTAAAACCTGGCCGGCACTGGTGAGCGTCACGCCGGTATTTTTCCGGACCATCAGCTCAATGCCAAAATAGGATTCGATGTCATTGATCGTTTTACTGACCGCAGGCTGGGTTAAACCGAGCTGTTTCGCCGCCGAGCCGATAGAGCCACTTCTGATGACTTCCTGAAAAACCACCAGCTGCTGCGTTTTCGGTAAAATGATATTTTCCATCTTATTCACCCTTAATTTCCATTTCGCGGTGAATTCTAGGCAATATAACCCCTCGGGGTATGTGCGATTACTCACAGTTTGCCAGAAACCGTTTTTACACAACCCAACAAAAGACAAAAAATCGTTATAATTCATATTGTTGATTATTTTTCATCTGCATTTCGAGTGATTTTCATCAATAAATAAGACGGGTATAAATTTATTTTATGGCGATAAAACATGCCATTCATGATTATATTTCCCGCTTGCTTAAGGCTAACTTTCAATCAATTAGCGAGCAGGAAACAATCATTCATTAATCAATTATTTTTGTATTTATCAACATAAGCTATAATGTCACACGTAAATAAAGGTTAAATTCAGATCAGGTTCGCACTATTATGTTAATCACAGCGCCGCAGCAATGTTTTGTTATCATTGCCTAAGCTTGTTCTTAACATGCAATCAGAAATTAGAACATATTTACAACACTGCCTTTTGCCGTAAATTCAGGCTAATATTTTACATAGCCTGACATTCCTAAGCATAAGAATGAACTCAATTACGCCATGGCAGGCTTTTGTGCTCCATGTCGCATATTGAACATCTTGCTGCTTTCGGCGTGAACGCAGGCTGCCAGATTATTTTTAAACAACACTCGGATTGTCGCATTAATGACCAGACAGCTAAGATCGGGCTTATCCTTCCTAATTTCTCCGCTTTCGCGCGGGTGGAGTCAGTATGTTTGATTCAAAAATGGCGGACCTACGACAGGGACGATGGAAAAAACGTCTTCCGCTGCTGGTCTTAAAAGGCGCTCGCAGCGGTAATCCTTATGATTACTACGCGGTGCATTTGGTTGATGTCGACCGTAATCGCTATCAACTGGTGGGGTACAAGCATCGCGCCGTGACGCTTGCCCGCTGGGATTATGACGTGGGGCGCTATCTCGACGAGCAGCGCATCAGCGTGGCGGAACTCGATGCAATGCAGGCAGAAATTATCCATCACCGCAGCTACGGGCCGGTGAGTTTCTCCGGCATTCTTGGCTTCAGCTTTAGCTATCGCACCCGTTTCGCCTATATCAAAACCCTGTTTAGCCGGGGCAAAGGCAAACTGGTGTCGACGTTTTTCGCCAATAAAGAGCTGAAAAGTCGCGACCGCATCGCCCTGCTTAATCTGCTGGTGAATGAATATATTCAGCAGCGTCCATCGCGGCTCCACGCTGGCGTGCTGATCGATGAAGTGATCGAAATGCTGTACGGCAAGCTCTGGTACAAGCACATTCGCAATGAAGAGTTTCGCCGCAAGGTGAGACTACTGCTCAAATCGCTGATCATCACCGGGGATTTGGCGCAGAAAGATGACCGCTATTACGTGCAGCCGCAGTCCGTCGCGACGATTGTCGAATTTGAAAAAGAAGAGCGCCGCGTCGAGCAGCAGGACAAAATGCAGCGCAATTTCGTGCGCCTGATGATTGTCATCACCGCGTCTACGGCGCTGATCACCCTTGCGCTGCTCGGGCTGGCGGGCGTGGTCGATTTGCATAAAGTCTGGGACACCCTCAGCAACCTCAATCCGTTCAGCGTCCTGATGAAGCTGATTTAACGCCTGAACAGGGATGCGCGCTCGCCGCGTCCCTGTGCCTTTCCCCTTCCAGATTTATGCGTACTCCCGATAGCGGCTAAGGCCCACAGTCAGTAACAAAAACGATTAAATACCCTGCTGAAATCTTACGTTAACCGCGTTTAACTGATCATTAGTATGGAGCGCTGATTATTTTGAGGGTAATATCGCGCCAATTCATCATACAAATGGTTTGTTATGAAACTCCGCACATACTCTCTCCTGGCCATTGGCCTCCTGGCCTCACACACCACCTTCGCCTCTACATTCCCCCTCCCTTCTGACGGGAGTCGTTTAGTTGGGCAAAATACCGTGGCGCAAATTCCTGCACATAACCAGCAGCCACTGGAAAATTATGCCGCCAGATATCAGGTTGGTTTAAGTAACATGCTGGAGGCCAATCCGGGTATAGACCCCTGGTTACCGCAACCGGGAACTGTCGTCACGTTCCCTTTGCAGGTGATCCTGCCCGATACGGTGCATGAGGGAATCATCATTAACACCGCGGAAATGCGGCTCTATTACTATCCTCAAGGCAAACATGTGGTTGAGATTTTCCCGATTGGTATCGGCCAGGTGGGTCACGACACACCCGACCATTGGGTCACCAGCGTGCAGCGGAAAAAAGCCGGTCCAACCTGGACACCCACGCCCAATGAAAGAGCTCAGTTTGCTGCAGAAGGACAAATATTGCCGTCGGTGGTACCTGCCGGTCCCGGAAATCCGATGGGTTTGTATGCGATGTATATCGGTAATCTTTTTGCCATACATGGCACCAATGCTAACTTCGGGATTGGGCTGCGAGTCAGCCACGGCTGCGTACGCTTAAGAGCAGATGATCTGAAAAAACTCTTTACTGAAGTCCCCGTTGGAACCCGTGTTGAATTAATCAATGAACCGGTAAAAGCCACTGTTGAACCGGATGGCTCCCGTTATGTTGAAGTGCATAATCCGCTGTCATCGAACGTCGAAGAATTTAACGCGGACAACATCGCACCTCTTCATCTTTCTTCAAAAATTGAATCTGTATTACATGATAAACAGGTGCAACAGGTGATCGTAGAGAAAGCATTAGCAATGCGTGCAGGGTTACCCGTCCAGATTAACACCCCCCACTAAATCGTATTATTTGAAGGATACCCACTGACAGAAAAGTGGGCATCCCTTCAAAAAGACTTACGCGTTAACCGTTGCAGCCGGCCGGCGCACAGTCAAAGAAAACACAATTGAGACAATAAGCAGCACGAAAATAACCCAGAACGTGGCCTGGAAACCGCCAAACAAGGAAGCAATCACCGAGCCCAGGAACGAACCAATACCAAAGCCCAGGTAGATAACGCCATAGTTTTTGGTCACGTTATTCAAACCAAAGAAATCAGAGACCAGCGAAGGATACGTCGTCAGATGTCCACCGAAATTAAACGCGACACAGGCCAGTGCGAAGAAGAAAGAGACTTCATTCAGGTGGACGAAATTAAGCATTATCATCCCGATGAGACAGATAATCTGGCCAAAAGTGATTACCCGAATGGTCCTGACTTTATCAGACAGAATGCCCATCACCAGGCGGCCCAGCAGGTTAGCCACCGCAACAACGGTTACTGCATTCGCGGCAGTCACCGCATCTAAATGGACGATAGATTGCGCGATATCTTTTGCTACCCCAACCACATACAACCCGCCCATCATGGCTGTCGTGAACATCAGTGCCAGCAGCCAGTATTGTGGTTTCTGTAATGCCTCAACAAGCGTGTAATCCTTCTGAATTTTACCGCCAGAAACTGCTACCTTCTGATGCGGGGCATCGGTCATCAGTAATGCTCCAATAATGCAGATAATCCCGGCAATAACGCCCCACCACATCATTGCGGAAGAAAGCAGGAAGTGATTTAGCAAATCAACGTTAATGAATTTGAATGCCAGTGAACCCAGCCCATAACATCCGATAGAGAAAGCGGAAATAATGCCTTTGCGCTCAGGGAACCAGCGAACACAGTTGGTTAAGGTCAGAAGATAACCGGCCCCATCAGCGATCCCTACCAGCACGCCACCGGTTATCCACAGCACCATCAGATTCGATGAAAACCCTGTCGCCGTCAGGCCAATAAGCAGCAAAATAGCGGAAGCAATAGTGACCGTTTTTACGCCAAATTTATCCTGGAGTTTACCGGCAAAGGATGAGGCGATAGCCAGACCCAGACAGAGAATACCGAACGTGAACGCGACGTCAGGAATCGTCGAATGTAGCCTTGATGCAAACGGCGCATTGAACAAAGACCAGGTGTAGACAGATCCGAGTGCAAACTGGGCGAGCAGCGTTCCTATGAAGGTTAGCCAGCGGGTCCGTGCCTGATAGACAGTTTGGGAACCAGAATTACTTTTCATCGAATGTACCTTAAAGGGCAGTGACTAAATTGCGCCCACTCTATTCCCTACAATTGGAAAGGGATCGAGAAAAGCATGAGATGCCATTAAAGCGGAATGAAATGCCTTTAATCCGGCATGAAATGCATCATTTGTATGATGAATTGATTTTTGCATAAAAAAAAGCCAACCTCTTGATCGATTGGCTGGGGTAAGCAGGTCTGGCGAAAAAAGCGAAAGGCTCCGGATCAGGACCGGGGACTATCCGTTTCTCCCTGTCCTTCAGGACCTGGCGGCAGTGGCGCGGCTTCAAATCGGGTCGGTGAGACACCGAATAACTGGTGAAACGCATAGGTATACGCAGACGTGCTGCTGTACCCCAACATTAACGCAATCTCGGTGACACTTTTAGACTGGCGCAACAACATGACCGATTGCAGTAAACGATGACGCCGCTTCCAGTTGCTAAAGGTGAGGCCCGTCTCTTTGATAAAACGACGGGAAAAGGTGCGCGGCGACATCCCCACATGCTCCGCCCAGACATCCATTAAATGTGGCTGGTCAGGGAATTCACTGATTGTCTGGCAAACTTCCAGCAAGGCAGGCGCGGTCGGCCAGGTCATACCAAATCGCGCAGCCGGGAGGTCCTTTAGTACATCTAATAACGTGGCAACAAGGCGCCCATCTTTGCCATCTGCATCATAAAATTCCGCGATGGTCTGCGTCGCATGATGGATAAAACTGCGCGCAAAATCAGAGACCGCCACCAGTTTTAGCTCAACAGAACCACCCGACGCGGCGTAGTAATCAGGGTCAATATCAAGGCTTTCCAGCAATGTTTCACTGGCGGTTTGTACCCGATGCGGCATGAATGCCGGCACCCAGAGCCCATAACTCGCCGGGATGATGTACGCATCATTGCCTACGGCGATATACAAGGCCCCTTCTCGCGCATAGTGAAACTGGATAAATGGGTGGGAATGAACCAGTGACTGTACGTTTTCAGCCAGTTTATAGGTTCGGAAGTAGACCGGGCGTGCCAGTCTGACCCCTTCAGCATCGCGTTCTAAGTGGAACGAATTGAGCATCTTTTTAGTTCTGGCCACCTTCCCCCCAGGAATTTGACGTTTACTCGATACAAGTTGGCATCCCTTCATAATACACGGCAAGGTTAAACTGCGATAATTAATTTACAAGCTCAGATTAAAGTTTATCAAAAATAGAATTAATTGTTAATGATATTGGCATTTCAGATTCTGCCATTAACTCTTTCCCTTCATAAACTTTTTAATTCCATCATTTCAACTCTCTATTATTGAATAGAAATTGACTTACGCCGTTTTGAGGATTGGATATGAGTATTAATGTTGAACATGCGTCTGTGGCACAGGATGACAATTGGTATCGAATTGCTGCGGAACTTGTTAATCAGGCAGATATTCGTTTTAATGGCCACCGCCGTTGGGATATTCAGGTACATAACCCTGATTTTTATAAACGTGTTCTGCAAGAAGGTTCTATCGGCCTGGGTGAATCCTATATGGAAGGCTGGTGGGATTGTTCGGCATTAGATGTGCTATTCGATAAAATCCTGCGTGCCAGGCTTGATGAAAAAGCGCCAAAAAACGTCAAAGATTTAGCCCGAATTGCCGGGGCGCGTCTGTTTAATTTACAGTCGCGGAAACGCGCATGGATTGTCGGTAAAGAACATTACGATATCGGTAATGATCTGTTCGCCAAAATGCTCGACCCGTATATGCAATATTCCTGTGCCTACTGGAAAGAAGCCACGGGATTGCGTGAAGCGCAAGAAGCCAAACTCAAAATGTTGTGTGAAAAGCTGCAACTGCAACCGGGTATGACCCTGCTGGATATAGGCTGCGGTTGGGGTGGTTTAGCTGAGTACGCAGCAAAAAATTACAACGTCCATGTCACCGGGGTCACCATTTCGGCTGAACAGCAGAAGATGGCGCAAGAGCGCTGTACCTGGCTGGATGTCTCCATCAAGCTGATGGACTATCGTGACCTGGATACCCAGTTCGATCGCATTGTCTCGGTAGGCATGTTTGAGCACGTGGGTCCCAAAAACTATGACACCTATTTCAAGGTCGTTGACCGCTGCCTGAAACCGGATGGGATGTTCCTGTTGCACACCATCGGTGCGAACAAATCTGGCAACAATGTTGACCCGTGGATTAACAAATATATTTTCCCGAACGGTTGCCTACCCTCGGTAAAACAAATTGCGACAGCCTCTGAGCCCTATTTTGTGATGGAAGACTGGCATAATCTTGGTTCAGATTATGATCTTACATTGATGGAATGGCATCACCGCTTTAATCGCTTCTGGCCTGATATTCAGAAAAACTATTCAGAGTCCTTCAAACGGATGTTTGATTACTATCTGATGTCATGTGCCGGGGCATTCCGCGCCCGTGATATTCAACTCTGGCAAGTTTTATTTAGCCGGGGTACTGAGGGTGGAATGTACGTTTATCGTTAATGCTTTCTGTTACCACTCCTGAACAAACAAGCTGTAATATAAGGTGTCCGTATGTCACAATTATTATTCACTTCAGAATCTGTCTCTGAAGGTCATCCTGACAAAATAGCCGATCAAATTTCTGATGCCATTCTGGATGCCATTATCGGGCAAGATCCGAAAGCACGTGTTGCTTGCGAGACCCTGGTTAAAACCGGAATGGTTTTAGTCGGTGGAGAAATCACCACTCATACCTGGGTGGATATTGAAGAGATTGTGCGCCGAACCATCAGCGAGATTGGCTACAACCATTCAGATATGGGATTCGATGCGAATACCTGTGCCGTATTAAGTGCGATTGGCAAACAGTCTCCTGATATTAATCAAGGTGTTGACCGTGAAGACGAAGCGAATCAAGGGGCTGGCGATCAAGGGCTGATGTTTGGTTATGCCTCAAACGAAACTGACGCTCTAATGCCAGCCCCTATCACCTTCGCACACCGCCTGATGGCACGTCAGGCACAGGTGCGTAAAAGTGGTTTGCTGCCATGGCTACGACCGGATGCTAAAAGCCAGGTCACCTTTGCCTATGAAAACGGCAGGATAACCGGTATCGATACGGTGGTTATTTCCACTCAGCACAGTGAAGCGGTCACGCAACAAACGCTGCGTGAAGGGGTAATGGAAGAGATAATTAAACCTGTATTGCCCGAAGAGTGGCTCACACCAGACACCAAATACTTTATTAACCCAACGGGTCGATTTGTTATTGGTGGTCCAATGGGGGATTGCGGGTTAACCGGCCGCAAAATCATTGTCGATACCTATGGCGGTATGGCACGTCACGGTGGCGGTGCATTTTCAGGTAAAGATCCGTCGAAAGTGGATCGCTCTGCGGCCTACGTCGCACGCTATGTCGCAAAAAATATCGTCGCCGCTGGGTTAGCGGACCGCTGTGAAATTCAGATTTCCTACGCCATTGGCGTAGCAGAACCCACCTCGATTATGGTGGAAACGTTTGGCACGGGAAAACTGCCGAATGAAAAACTGATTATGCTAATCCGCGAGTTTTTTGATCTTCGCCCGCACGGATTAATCCGCTCGCTGAATTTACTGCATCCGATTTACCAGCAAACTGCGGCCTATGGTCATTTTGGTCGCGATATCTTTAGCTGGGAGCAGACCGATAAGGCAGACCTTTTACGCCGCTTCCTCTAATTATCTCTCCTGCCTCACCCACTGATAAACAGGTACCCGGCGAAGGGTACCTGTCAGCGTATCGAACGCGTCCACTTCGTCGGTGGAAATCTTCATACCGGACTTTCTCAGGGTAGAAACATCCGCGGCGATACGCTGCATGCCAAACCAGAACAGGCCATCCAGCGCCGTCACCGGTAAACCGGCTTCCATCGCCAGTCTCAGGCGTTCGCGCGGGGCTTTCACCTGTTTCGCAATATTCTGATAGGAGGCTGTCGTGACGTTTCCTGACTCAACCCGGCGTATGCGGTTGGAGAAACGGTAGCGGAACGTTTCCGGCACGTGGCTGAGATCGGCTTTGAGACTATAAACGCAACCATAGCGGTTATCGCTGATGGTTACGGGTTTACGGCTGAGTTGCAGCTCACCACGCAATCGGTCGATTAGCTGCGGCGCGCGGATCAGTTGCAGGCGAAAAGGCAGCTCAAAACTGGTGACATAGTCCACGTTAAGCAAGGCCAGCCGCAAACGCGCCTCACTGCCCGCTTTTTCCTGTCGACACTCTTCAAGCACTTCAGCCCATTGCTGCGTCAGCCGTGGCGATTCATCCACTTGCGTAAACTGGTATTTTTCAATTTCATAATCGATGCGTGCCGCCATGGATATTTCCTTACCCGCATACCCTCAATTTTCACTCACTTTACCGCATAAAACTTCCCCTGCGCTACTGCGCTACCGCATGCTGTAAGTGTTCAATAAAACCACTGAGCTTGGGCAGGCGGTGCAGATCCTGGCGATAAAGCATGTGTACCGGGCGCGGCGTGGGCAGCCAGGCATCCAGTACGCGCACCAGCTCACCGTGTTTGAGTTCCTCATGAAGTAAGATTTCAGGCTGAAGCAACAGTCCTGCTCCGGCGAGCGCCGCCATTTTCAGGCCCAGTCCATCGTTACAGGCCAGTACCGGATCGCGCCGCCATGGGCTTTCCGCCTCACTGCCGGGCAGTCGCCATTCGTTGCGGGCATTCCACACCATATGCGACAAGCAGCGGTGGGCCGTTAAATCCTGCGGGGTCTGCGGCGTACCGTAGCGAGCAAGGTAATCCGGCGCGGCGCAGATAACCATCCGGTACTGACAGAGCGGCTTTGCCACCAGATCGCCGTCGCGCAAATCCCCAATTCGCACTGCGAGATCAAACCCTTCTTCCACCAGGTTTACCACCCGATTGCTGAGATCGAGCTCCACCCGCACGTCCGGGTAGCGCTGTAGAAAAGTGGCCACTGCCGGGGCCACGATGCAGGCACCGAGCGATGACGGCGCACTGATGCGCAGCGTCCCGGATGGCGCTGCGCGCAGGCGCTCAACGGCAGCCTCCGCTGCCGCCACCTGTTCCAGCACCCGCCGACACTCTTCAGCGTACACACGTCCGGCATCCGTCAGGCTCTGGCGACGGGTGGTTCTGTCCAGCAGCCGCGCACCCAGCGTGGTTTCAAGCGCAGTGATATATTTCCCAACCATCACCGCGGAAATTTCCAGCCGCGCCGCCGCGTAGGTAAAGCTGCCGCATTCGACCACCGCCACAAAGATTTCCATACTGCGAAGCTTATCCATATTCCGAACCTGTTGTTATTAATGTTCTAACCTGATGCCCGTTTATCGCACATTTAATTCGGTAAAGAATAGACCTGATACCCAATGAGGAGCGGATTATGAAAATAGTGGTTGTAGGTGCCAGCGGCACGCTCGGTCGTGCAGTTGTGGCTGAGCTGGAAAAAAATGCACAGAACACGGTTTTCCGCGTGGGTCATAGCCAGGGCGATATGCGGGTCGATTTGGGTGATGAGGCCAGCGTTGATGCGCTGTTTGCCCAGACGGGCAAGGTGGATGCGATTATCGCCACTACCGGGAATGTTTTTTTCGGGCCGCTGAGCGAGATGACGGCGGAAGACTTTACCCTCGGGTTGCAGGATAAGCTGCTCGGGCAGGTGCGTCTGGCGCTGAAGGGCCAGCATTTTCTCAACGATGGCGGGTCCATTACGCTAACCAGCGGGATCATCGCCGATGAGCCTATCGGCCAGGGCGTCAATGCCACCAGCGTAAATGCGGCGCTGGCGGGCTTCGTAAAAGCCGCTGCCTGCGAATTACAGCGTGGAATAAGGATAAACCTGGTAAGCCCGACGCTTTTGACCGAATCAGAAGCGGTTTACGGCCCGTTCTTCCCTGGCTTTGAAAGCGTTCCTGCCGCACGCGTGGCGCTGGCGTTTCGTCGGAGTGTTGAAGGGGTGCAAAGCGGGCGGGTGTTGAAAGTCGGGTATTAAAGCACAGGCCCGGTGAGCGAAACGCCACCGGGCAAAAAACGTCACTGATTAAAATCAGTCGCGCGTCTGAACCCAGAACGCGTGGATCAGACCCGGAATATAACCGAGCAGCGTCAGCACGATGTTAAGGATAAACGCCCAGCCAAATCCTTTACCCAGCAAAACGCCCAACGGTGGGATGAGAATGGTAAAAACGATGCGCCAGAAACCCATAAAAACTCCATGCAATTAGTCATGATAAAAAAGAGATACATCTCTAAGCGTAGCCATTGTCGCCCGACCTGGCATTTTCGCCCATCGCGTTTACCCTCTTTTACCTTTTTAACCCTGCGTGCGCTAAGGTATAACGACAGGCAATAAAAAAGGAGAACACAATGTATTCTGTTGGCGATCTGGTACAACCCAAAATGGGTGGCCCCAAAATGAAAATCATCGAAATTCACGGCGACCAGATTGTGGCCGTTGCTGCAAGCGATGAACAGGGGGAGAAATATACCCTGAAAGCGGTAGATGTTGCTCCCTACCATGAAGAAGGCGACTTTGGCGTCTGCTAAATAAAAACGGTGAGGGAAACCTCACCGCCTTCGTTGTTAACGCTTCAATCTTAAATCAGAAAATCATTAAGCGATTTACCGTTAGCCACCGCCTGAGCGATCGGCTTCGGCATTCTGCCCTGACCGGTCCAGGTTTTCTGCTCACCGTTGAAATCAGTGAAGCGGTATTTTGCCGGGCGAGCCGCGCGCTTTTTGCTGGTGCCGGTTGGCGCCGCAATGTCACCCACCAGGTCATCCGGGGAGATGCCTTCGGATTTCATAAGCTCAAGCCAGGTATTGATTTTTTCCTGCTTCTCGGCCAAGTTTTCGCGCAGGCTTTCTTCTTCGCTACGTTTTTCTTCAGTCACGATCCTGAATTTTTCCAGCATCTCTTCAAGCACGTCAATGGAGAATTCACGCGACATGGCGCGCAGGGTACGAATATTATTAAGTTTCTGTAACATAATTGACATATATTATTTAAATTCCTTTCCACTGGCTAAAAATTGGCACTACGGGAACGATTGTATTATATGAGGGAATTATTTACCACCGCTGCACCGTTATCTTTATCTCATAGTGATATTATCAACATATATATTCAACCATAACAGCCTGGGCATATTTTTATATATCAGTAAAAGTTCACGGTGACGACTGAATAAATACTGTTGATATTATCTGCGGGCACGTCTGACGGTGAGCAAACTCTTTCTTTAGTGTCAGGTGATTAGCCCAGCCCACAGCCGAACAAGCCACTGAATAAATACCCATTCGATGTGAATAGAAAAACGACATAACAATCAGGATTAACCACTTAAAAAATCAAAACAAACAGCAATAAACGCTGAATACGTTTTTGATGATGCCATAGGATAAAATTTTGCTCGCTCAACCCGCACCACTGAAACAGCCTTACTGCCAAAAACAGTCAATACATTGAAAAATAACAACTAAAACAACACCAGCAACAAAAATAGCGTTATGCGATAAAAACCTCTTCGTGCAGAGTATTTTATTAACAAAACGCGTATAAATAAAAATTTTGAGCTAGTTGTTACTTTTAAGCCAGATGGATATTCTATTCCGGAAAACAGAGCCAACCCAAAGCACTGTTAATAACCCTAAAATCCCGTTTTTACCTCTTTCTTCAAGGAGCATACCGATGTTCTCTGCGCAGTCTCGCCTGCGTCATGCGGCAGCAGACACTTTCGCCATGGTGGTCTACTGTTCCGTCGTGAACATGTTGATTGAAATATTTCTCTCCGGTATGAGCTTTGAGCAGTCACTTTCTTCGCGTCTGGTGGCTATCCCGGTCAACATTTTAATTGCATGGCCATACGGTTTTTACCGTGACTGGATGATGCGCCATGCCCGCCGGTTGAGCCCGTCAAAATGGATGAAAAACCTCGCCGACGTCGTAGCCTACGTGACGTTTCAGTCGCCGGTGTATGTTTTGATTTTACTGTCGGTGGGCGCAGACTGGCATCAGATTGCCGCAGCGGTAAGCTCGAATATCGTTGTGTCGATGATGATGGGCGCCGTTTACGGCTATTTCCTCGATTATTGCCGCCGTCTGTTTCGCGTCAGTCAGTACGCCTGACGCTGATAAATGCCACGACTGGCCAGACTGCCAGTCGTAGGCTTATAACCCGTCGCCAAAAAGTCCATTCAGAAAACGCTCAAGCGCAATGCGAGAGCTGAATCCGTGCGGTATTCCATAATGCTGTTGCGCATCGCCGCCTAAATAAAGCGGAAATTGCTGATAATGGTCGCAGGTTTTAATGTCTGAAGCCGGGTCCGCCAGCATATTGCTGCGCTCTTTAAGGGCCGGATGAATGATAAGCGCCGTTCTGCCCATCCTCGCTTCGCGATTCACATAGACATAATTATCGCCACGGCGATAGCCGTAAATTTTCTGCGTCACGTCGTCCATCGTGAAACCGACTTTTTCAAGAACGCGCGCTACCTCATCAGGTCGTAAATACATAGTGTTTCCTCGTTATCCTGTACAGCCACGCCACCTTACAGTATTCAGCATTAGCATCGCTTTCAGAAAAATCCATAAACGGCTTAATAAGGCGTGATTCATCTCAGAGGATTGAAATCTGTCCTAGACTTAAAGTCACCGTTAATCAGGGGAGGATCCCATGTTCAACAGACCTAATCGCAACGATGTAGATGATGGCGTTCAGGATATTCAAAACGATGTAAGCCAACTGGCTGACTCGCTGGAAGAGGTGCTGAAGTCCTGGGGCAGCGATGCCAAAGATGAATCGGATAACGCCCAGCGCAAAGCCAAAGCATTGCTGCGTGAAACCCGCGCCAGGATGCATGGCCGCACCCGCGTCCAACAGGCAGCGCGTGATGCCGTCGGGTGTGCGGACAGCTTTATCCGCGATAAACCGTGGCAAACGGTGGGTGCCGCCGCCGCAGTCGGAATCTTTATTGGCGCGTTACTGAGTATGCGTCGATAATTCATACCCTAAATAACCAGGCGTAATGCTGATAATAAATATGCGTCCGCCCCGGCAGGCTTCTGGTCTGCCGGGGTTTTATTTTATGGCCTGGTAGAGCATTTTCGCCTGCTGCTGCGCCATCGCCAGACTTGAGATATTGGTGAAGCTCATCAACAACCCCGATTCACCCTGACTGTTAATGCGCCAGTCGCTTAATGCCTGAACCGCCAGCCGGGCCTGGCGCCCACGGCGCGCAAGTTCGTGACAGTCACCGTCTACGCTCATCACCAGCTGAATGCCCCCCTGCTGCGGCACGACGCGAAATCCCTGCTCCGCCAGCGCCTGCTCCAGCCACTGACGCCGCTGGGCATAGTGTCGACGCATCTTTTTCAGATGTCGCCAGAAATGCCCTTCGCGCATGAAATCCGCCATCGTTTGCTGCCACAACAGCGGCACGCCGCACGCCGCCAGCGACGCCTGCTGACGAAACGCGGCCACCTGTGGCTGCGGCACCACCAGCCAGGCGGTGCGCAGTGCGGGAAACATCGATTTGCTGAACGTTCCGGCGTAAATCACCCGCTGCGGCGCATCCAGGCTTTTAATCGGCGGCAGCGGTTTGCCCTGATAGCGAAATTCGCTGTCGTAGTCATCTTCGATTACCCACGCTGCCCTGTGCGCGGCCCAGTCCAACAGCTGATGGCGGCGCGGGAGTGACAGCGCTACGCCCAGCGGGCTCTGATGCGCGGGCGTCAGCAGCGCAAAACATGCATCCGGGGCCAGCCGCAGTCCTTCATCAATACGCATGCCTTCGTCATCCACCGGCACCGGACAACACACGATCCCCTGACGGGCGATCAACGGGCGGATCAGCGGAAAACCGGGGTCCTCCAGCCAGATTTTATCCCCCGGCTGGCCGAGCGTGTTCAGGATCAGCGCCATCGACGCCGCATAGCCCGTGGTGATAAACACCTGTTCCGGCAGACACTCGATGCTTCGGGAGAAACGCAGGTATTCGACAATGGCACTGCGCAGCGCCATTTCGCCACACACATCGCCGAGCGCCAGATCGAAGCGCGTCTGGGTGCGCAGCCGCCGTCCCATCACCCGCGCCCACTGCGCACGCGGAAACAGATCCAGGGCGGGCAGCCCCATCTGAAACGGCTGCGGCTCCGGCTGCTCACCGCCGTACCACATCGGTTCTGCGGCGGCGGGCCCTGGCACCACGCCTGCACTGACAAACGTTCCCGCCTGCCCGCGTCGCCCCAGCCAACCCTGCGCCACCAGCTCACCGTAGGCGGCTTCCACCGTGGCGCGCGAGACGCCAAGTTCCTGAGCGTAGACCCGGCTGGCAGGCAGCCGTTTGCCCGGCGCGAGTTCGCCCTGCTCAATGGCGGCTTTAAGCTGGCGGGAAATTTGCTGGTAGCGTGGTCCACGGGAGGCGTCATTCATGGTCTGGTTTTTCACTCAAAAGATGGCTCTCTTTAGCAGACCATTATAGTGCTAAAGTTCCGCCATCGTTAAGAGGAGAAACCCAATGACCACATTACGTCAGCCGTACTATGAACTGAGCCCTGAAGTCTATGCCGCCTTCGTGCAAGCAAGTAAAGCGCTTGAGCGCAGCGAACTGGATCTGTCGTTGATTGAACTGGTGTATCTGCGCGTATCGCAGATTAACGGCTGTGCTTTCTGTCTGGAAATGCACAGTAAGGCGCTACGCAAACAAGGCGTTGAGCAGGTGAAGCTGGACGCGCTGGCCGGCTGGCGCGTGAGTCAGCAGTTCTCCGACCGTGAGCGTGCGGCGCTGGCCTGGGCGGAAGATGTGACCGACATTGCCCGCACCCGTGCGGAAGATGCGGTATATGAACCGCTGCTGGCTTATTTCAGCGCGAAAGAAATCAGCGAACTGACCTTTGCCATCAGCCTGATGAATGCCTTTAACCGTCTCGCCGTCAGTATGCGCATGTAATTTCAGTCAAAAAACCTCGCCCTCGCTACGCTCGTTAGCGGGGGCAAATCAATTCAAAATAACTATATATTGTATGGTTGAAGTTTTTATTAACTACATCTAGTATTCCTTTTGAAGAGACACCCACACAACCGACGCTAACTTTTGCGCCGCTTTGTCATTTTAAACGGAAATACGAATCATGCGCATTACTATTTACACTCGAAACGACTGCGTTCAATGCCACGCCACCAAACGAGCGATGGAATCCCGGGGCTTTGAGTTTGAGATGGTGAACATCGACCACGATCCTGCCGCCGCTGACACCCTGCGCGAGCAAGGATTCCGCTCTCTGCCGGTGGTTTTCGCCGGGGAGGAAAGCTGGTCAGGCTTCCGCCCGGACATGATCAACCGCCTGCGCCCTGAGGCGACCGCGGCTCGCGCGTGAGCACCCTCGTCTACTTCTCCAGCAGTTCCGAAAACACGCTGCGCTTTATTGAGCGTTTAGGGCTGCCCGCGGTGCGCATTCCGCTTAACGAACGGGATCGCATTCAGGTAGACGAGCCGTACATTCTGGTGGTGCCAAGCTACGGCGGTGGCGGTACAGCGGGCGCAGTGCCTCGCCAGGTGATCCGTTTTTTAAATGACCCGCACAATCGCGCGCTGATCCGCGGCGTGATTGCTTCGGGAAACCGAAACTTTGGCGAGGCCTACGCCCGCGCCGGAGACGTGATTGCGCAGAAATGTGACGTGCCTTATCTCTACCGTTTTGAGCTGATGGGCACCCCGCGCGATATCGATAATGTGCGAAAAGGAGTGAGCGAATTTTGGCAACGACAACCGCAGAACGTGTGACCCACAGCACCCCGGACTACCATGCGCTGAACGCGATGCTGAACCTGTACGACAAAGCGGGCCGCATTCAGTTTGAAAAAGATGCCGAGGCGGTGAGCGCTTTCATGGAAAGCCACGTCAGACCGCAAACCCGCACCTTTGCCAATCAGGACGCGCGGCTCGACTGGCTGGTTGCTGAAGGGTATTACGATGACCGCACGCTCGCCCGCTTCGATCGCGCCTTTGTGGTGGACCTTTTCGCCCACGCGCACGCCAGCGGTTTTCGCTTCAAAACGTTTCTTGGCGCGTGGAAGTATTACACCAGCTACACCTTAAAATCCTTCGACGGGAAACAGTTTCTCGAACACTTTGAAGACCGGGTGGTGATGGTTGCGCTGAGTCTTGCACAAGGCGATGAAGCCCTTGCCCGTCAGCTCGTCGATGAAATGCTTTCCGGACGTTTTCAGCCCGCTACCCCGACGTTCCTCAACGGCGGCAAACAGCAGCGCGGTGAACTGGTGTCCTGTTTCCTGCTGCGTATTGAAGACAATATGGAGTCGATTGGTCGTGCGGTGAATTCGGCATTGCAGCTCTCCAAACGCGGCGGTGGCGTGGCGTTTTTGCTCTCCAACCTGCGTGAATCCGGGGCGCCGATTAAGCGCATTGAAAATCAGTCTTCCGGCGTGATTCCGGTGATGAAGATGCTGGAAGATGCGTTCTCTTACGCCAATCAGCTTGGCGCACGTCAGGGCGCTGGCGCGGTTTACCTGCATGCGCATCACCCGGATATCCTGCGTTTTCTGGATACCAAACGCGAGAATGCCGACGAAAAAATCCGCATCAAAACGCTGTCGCTCGGCGTGGTGATCCCGGATGTGACCTTCCAGTTAGCGAAAGAAAACGCGCAGATGGCGCTGTTTTCGCCGTATGACGTGGAGCGCCTGTACGGCAAACCGTTCGGGGATGTCGCCATTAGCGAGATGTACGACGAACTGCTCGCCAACGACCAGGTGCGTAAAACGTATATTAACGCCCGTGATTTCTTCCAGACGCTGGCCGAAATTCAGTTCGAATCGGGCTATCCATACATCATGTACGAAGACACCGTGAACCGCGCCAACCCGATTGCCGGGCGCATCAATATGAGCAACCTGTGTTCTGAAATCTTGCAGGTTAACAGCGCCTCGACCTTCGATGAAAATCTGGATTACGCCCACACCGGGCATGATATCTCCTGCAACTTAGGCTCGCTGAATATCGCGCTGGCGATGGATTCCGCTGACTTCGGCCTGACGGTGGAAACGGCCATCCGTGGCCTGACGGCGGTGTCGGACATGAGCCACATTCGCTCGGTGCCGTCAGTCGAAGCCGGAAATGCCGCCTCGCACGCCATTGGTCTCGGGCAGATGAACCTGCACGGTTATCTGGCGCGGGAAGGCATTGCCTACGGCAGCCCGGAAGGACTGGATTTCACCAACCTCTATTTCTACACCGTGACGTGGCACGCGCTGCACACCTCGATGAAACTGGCGCGTGAGCGCAACCAGCGTTTTGCCGGGTTTGCCCATTCGCGCTACGCCAGCGGAGAGTATTTCCGCCAGTATCTTGAGAATGACTGGCAGCCGAAAACCGAGAAAGTCCGTGCGCTGTTTGCCCAGGCTGACATTACCCTGCCCACGCGTGAGATGTGGCAACAGCTGCGGGAAGACGTGATGCAGCATGGGATTTATAACCAGAATCTACAGGCAGTGCCGCCGACCGGATCGATTTCCTATATCAATCACGCGACGTCGAGCATTCACCCAATCGTTTCCAAAATTGAAATACGCAAGGAAGGCAAAACCGGCCGCGTTTACTATCCCGCACCTTTTATGACCAACGACAACCTGGCGCTGTATCAGGACGCCTACGAAATTGGGCCGGAGAAAATCATCAATACCTACGCCGAAGCGACGAAACACGTCGACCAGGGGCTATCGCTGACGCTGTTCTTCCCTGATACCGCCACTACGCGCGATATCAATAAAGCGCAGATCTACGCCTGGAAAAAAGGCATCAAGACGCTGTATTACATTCGCCTGCGCCAGCTTGCGCTGGAAGGCACTGAAATTGAAGGCTGCGTGTCGTGCGCGCTGTAAGGAGAAAAGGATGAACCGTTTATCACGCGTCAGCGCCGTTAACTGGAACAAGATTGAGGACGATAAGGACCTGGAGGTCTGGAACCGTTTGACCAGCAACTTCTGGCTGCCGGAAAAAGTGCCGCTGTCGAACGACATTCCGGCATGGCAGTCACTGAGTCACGCCGAGCAGCAGCTGACCATCCGCGTGTTCACCGGGCTGACGCTGCTCGACACCATTCAGAACACCGTCGGCGCGCCGTCACTGATGCCCGATGCGCTGACGCCGCACGAAGAAGCGGTGATGTCGAATATCAGCTTTATGGAAGCCGTTCACGCCCGCTCGTACAGCTCGATTTTCTCCACACTCTGTCAGACCAAAGACGTGGATGCGGCCTACGCCTGGAGTGAAGAAAACGCGCCGCTTCAGCGGAAAGCACAGCTGATGCTGGAACACTACGCCGCCGATGCCCCGCTGAAGAAAAAAATTGCCAGCGTATTTCTGGAATCCTTCCTGTTCTATTCCGGCTTCTGGCTGCCGATGTATTTCTCCAGCCGTGGTAAACTGACGAATACCGCAGATCTTATTCGTTTGATTATTCGCGACGAAGCGGTTCACGGATATTACATCGGATATAAATTCCAGAAAGGCCTGGAAAAAGTCAGCGCCGAAGAGCAGCAGGCGCTGAAAGATTTCGCCCTTGAACTGCTGTTAGATTTGTACGACAACGAACTCGCCTATACCGACGCATTGTACGCAGGCACCGGCTGGGAAGAGGACGTGAAAGCGTTCCTCTGCTACAACGCCAATAAGGCGCTGATGAATCTGGGCTATGAAGCGCTGTTCCCGGCGGAAATGGCGGACGTGAACCCGGCTATCCTGGCCGCGCTGTCGCCGAACGCCGACGAAAACCATGACTTCTTCTCCGGTTCAGGCTCTTCCTATGTGATGGGCAAAGCCGTCGAGACCGAGGACGAGGACTGGAATTTCTGACGTTGATTCGCGGGGGTAAATATGTCCACATTCCCCCCGCGGATATTTTCATCGATGCCAACATTTTTCCGCCAAATATCCCTTTCAGCCCTTTCGCTATTTTAACCTCGCGAACTGTCTTAATCATTCAGATTTAGGCAAAATTTTCAGTAACTGACAAAAAACATCAGTAAAAAATCGTCTCCGCTCAGCCCTTATATCATGGGGCCATCACGCCTGTTGACGCCGGAAATGCCTGCATCGCCAGGACATTGAGGGTTGTCTCAGAATCTGAGTATGTTAGGGTAGATCCAGTCAATTATTTTCATCAGGTAGCATATCGACATAATTAAATAACAGGAATCCGTTTATTGCATGGCAATTAAATTAGAAGTTAAAAATCTTTATAAAATATTTGGCGAGCATCCGCAACGCGCATTCAAATATATTGAAAAAGGTCTTTCGAAAGAACAAATTCTTGAAAAGACCGGGTTATCACTTGGCGTTATGGACGCCAGTCTGGCCATTGAAGAAGGCGAGATTTTTGTCATCATGGGGTTGTCCGGTTCCGGTAAATCCACCATGGTACGCCTTCTCAATCGCCTGATTGAACCCACCCGCGGTCAGGTTCTCATCGACGGTATTGATATTGCGAAAATATCCGACGCTGAGCTCCGCGAGGTGCGCAGAAAGAAAATTGCGATGGTCTTCCAGTCATTTGCGCTGATGCCGCATATGAACGTCCTGGATAATACAGCCTTCGGTATGGAATTAGCCGGCATTGCACCGCAAGAGCGCCAGGAAAAAGCCCTGGATGCACTTCGTCAGGTTGGCCTCGAAAATTATGCTCACGGTTATCCGGATGAATTATCCGGTGGTATGCGCCAGCGCGTAGGCCTCGCCCGTGCATTAGCCATTAATCCTGACATCTTATTAATGGATGAAGCGTTCTCCGCGCTCGACCCTTTAATTCGTACCGAAATGCAGGACGAACTGGTGAAATTACAGGCCCGTCAGCAGCGTACCGTTGTCTTTATTTCCCACGATCTCGACGAAGCCATGCGCATCGGCGACCGAATTGCCATTATGCAAAACGGCAGAGTCGTTCAGGTCGGTACGCCGGATGAAATTCTGAATAATCCGGCCAATGACTATGTGCGCACCTTCTTCCGTGGTGTGGATATTAGCCAGGTGTTTAGCGCCAAAGATATTGCACGTCGTAACCCGAAAGGGCTGCTGCGTAAAACGCCGGGCTTTGGCCCACGCTCCGCCATTAAACTGCTGCAGGATGAAGACCGAGAATTTGGCTATGTCGTTGAACGCGGTAATAAATTTGTCGGTATTGTTTCCATTGATTCTCTGAAGGCCGCGCTGGCCGAGGGGCTGGGCATTGACGCTGCGCTGCTGGATGCGCCACAGCCTCTTGACGCTCAGACCGCGCTTAGCGAGTTGCTCTCTCACGTTGGTCAGGCGCCGTGCGCGGTACCGGTCATCGACGAAGAACAACAGTACGTGGGCATCATCTCCAAGAGCATGCTGCTACAGGCTTTAGATCGCGAGGGAACAAACAATGGCTGATCAATCGAATCCGTGGGCAACCACACCGGCGGCCGATAGCGCCGCACAATCAGGCGCAGCGCAATCTGCCGACGCCTGGGGCACGCCTGCTTCTACTCCGCCTGCCAACGGCGGCGGCGCAGACTGGCTGCATAGCGCACCTGCACCTAAAGCAGAACACTTCAATATTCTGGACCCGTTCCACAAAACGCTGATCCCTCTCGATAGCTGGGTAACCAGCGGGATTGACTGGATAGTGGTGCATTTCCGTCCCGTGTTCCAGGGCATACGTATGCCGGTGGATTACATTCTGGGTGGTTTCCAGCAGCTATTGCTGGGTATGCCTGCGCCGGTGGCAATTGCGGTCTTTGCCCTGATTGCCTGGCAGATTGGCGGTGCCGGAATGGGTATCGCCTCACTGATTTCACTGATTTTAATTGGCGCGATTGGCGCGTGGTCTCAGGCGATGGTCACCCTCGCGCTGGTGCTGACCGCCCTGTTGTTCTGCGTAATTATCGGCTTGCCGCTTGGCATTTGGCTGGCGCGCAGTCCGCGGGCGTCGAAGATAATCCGGCCACTGCTCGATGCGATGCAGACCACACCGGCGTTCGTGTATCTGGTGCCTATCGTGATGCTGTTCGGTATCGGTAATGTGCCAGGCGTGGTAGTGACCATCATCTTTGCCCTGCCGCCGATTGTGCGTCTGACTATTCTCGGGATTAATCAGGTACCTGCCGATCTTATCGAAGCTTCACGCTCGTTCGGTGCCAGCCCGCGTCAGATGCTGTTTAAAGTGCAGCTGCCGCTGGCGATGCCGACCATTATGGCCGGTGTGAACCAGACGCTGATGCTGGCGCTGTCGATGGTGGTTATCGCCTCGATGATTGCCGTAGGTGGTCTGGGACAAATGGTTCTGCGCGGTATCGGTCGACTCGATATGGGTCTGGCGACCGTCGGCGGTGTGGGGATCGTTATCCTGGCGATTATTCTCGACCGCCTGACTCAGGCTGTTGGCCGTGATTCCCGTAGCCGCGGCAACCGTCGCTGGTACACCACGGGCCCGGTCGGCCTGGTGACTCGCTTCTTCATCAAGTAATTCTGCATTTCCCGGCAGCCCTGCCTGCCGGGTCCACTCCCTGATACTTATAAAGGAACAACAATGCGAAATAGCGTAATTTTTGCCACTGCGTTTGCCACCCTTGTCTCCGGTAGCGCGTTTGCCGCTGACCTGCCAGGCAAAGGCATTACCGTTCAACCGGTACAGAGCACCATTTCTGAAGAGACCTTCCAGACCCTGCTGGTCAGCCGTGCGCTGGAGAAACTGGGTTATACCGTCAGCAAACCGAGCGAAGTGGACTACAACGTCGGCTATACCTCGATTGCCTCTGGCGATGCGACCTTTACCGCCGTGAACTGGAAACCGCTGCATGACGATATGTATGCCGCAGCCGGTGGCGATAAGAAGTTTTATCGTGAAGGCGTGTACGTGACCGGTGCTGCGCAGGGTTATCTGATGGATAAGAAAACCGCTGAGAAGTACCACATCACCAAAATCGATCAGCTGAAAGATCCGAAGCTTGCCAAAATCTTCGATACCAACGGCGACGGTAAAGCAGACCTGACCGGCTGTACGCCAGGCTGGGGTTGTGAAGCGGTAATTAATCATCAGATTGACGCGTACGGCCTGAGCAATACCGTGGTGCATAACCAGGGTAACTACGCGGCAATGATGGCCGATACCATTACTCGCTTTAAAGAAGGCAAACCGGTGCTGTATTACACCTGGACGCCGTACTGGGTGAGCGATGTGCTGAAGCCGGGCAAAGACGTGGTATGGCTGCAGGTGCCGTTCTCCGCAATGCCGGGCGAGCAGAAAGATATCGACACCAAACTGCCGAACGGCGCCAACTATGGTTTCCCGGTGAACACCATGCATATCGTGGCCAACAAAGCCTGGGCCGAGAAAAACCCGGCTGCGGCGAAGCTGTTCGCGCTGATGAAACTGCCTATCTCTGATATCAACGCCGAAAACGCGATGATGCACGAAGGTCATTCATCAGAAGCCGATATCCAGGGTCACGTGGACGGTTGGATTTCAGCTCACCAGCAGCAGTTTGACGGCTGGGTGAAAGAAGCGATGGCTGCGCAGAAGTAAGTACTCTCTCGGGCCCGGTGGCACTCTGCTTGCCGGGCCTGAATTTCCACTCACCGCACTATCCGACATCCTTCATTTTCCTTCTCCCCGCGCTTATTGGTTATCATTGCTTACCTGCAAAATAATCACTTAAAGAACAATGACCAAAAATTCTCATGGGCTTAGCCCGGCGCTGATTGCGCTGATGTCCGTCGCAACCGGCCTTGCCGTGGCCAGTAATTACTATGCCCAACCGCTGCTGGACACCATTGCCCGCGCCTTTTCTCTGAGCGCAGGACAAGCCGGTTTTATCGTCACCGCCGCGCAGCTGGGCTACGCCGCCGGACTGCTGTTCCTGGTGCCGCTGGGCGATATGTTTGAGCGCCGGACCTTAATCGTCTCCATGACGTTACTGGCGGCGGGCGGAATGCTCATTACCGCGTCCAGTCATTCGCTGACGATGATGATCCTCGGCACCGCCCTTACCGGGCTGTTTTCGGTGGTGGCGCAAATTCTGGTCCCGCTGGCAGCGACGCTCGCCAGTCCGGATAAACGCGGAAAAGTGGTCGGCACCATTATGAGCGGGTTGCTGCTCGGTATTTTGCTGGCGCGAACCGTCGCCGGGCTGCTGGCCAGTCTCGGCGGCTGGCGCACCGTATACTGGGTAGCGTCGGGATTAATGGTGCTGATGGCGTTTGCCCTGTGGCGCGGCCTGCCGAAGGTGAAAACGGAAACGCATCTGAATTACCCACAGCTGCTGCGTTCCGTATTCAGCCTGTTTAAGCACGATAAACTCCTGCGCACCCGCGCGCTGCTCGGCTGTCTGACCTTCGCTAACTTCAGCATTCTCTGGACCTCGATGGCATTTCTGCTGGCGGGCGCACCGTTCCATTTTTCGGAAGGGGTGATTGGCCTGTTTGGCCTGGCGGGTGCTGCCGGGGCGTTGGGCGCTCGCCCGGCAGGTGGTCTGGCGGATAAAGGTAAATCGCATCTCACCACCACTACCGGGCTGGTGCTGCTTCTGCTCTCCTGGCTGGCTATCTGGTTTGGACACGCCTCGGTGCTGGCGTTGATTGTCGGCATTCTGGTGCTGGACCTCACCGTGCAGGGCGTGCACATCACCAACCAGACCGTTATCTATCGCGTGCAGCCAGAAGCACGTAACCGTCTTACCGCAGGCTATATGACCAGCTACTTCATCGGTGGGGCTGCCGGGTCACTCATTTCAGCGTCGGCATGGCAGCACTGGGGCTGGGCGGGCGTTTGCGTGGCCGGTGTGACAATGGCCGCATTGAACCTGCTGGTATGGTGGCGAGGTTTTCACCGACAAGACGCCGTTGTCTGAAAAGTCTCTACATTCAGGGCCTTATTCCCGCTTTGGGGTTTAAGCACATCCCCTGGTCTGTTAAGGTTATCTACCTGATTAGCCGGGCAACTGTTTCAAGGGTAAATAATTCATCCACGCACTGAAACCTCCCGGACGCTGGCGGCGTGTACCTTTGCCGCCGGTCTCAATTTTTTTGATTTATTTGCTCCATCGTATGAATTCGTCAGATTAATTCATTTACATTATTTGTCACCGTCGTTACTATATCGGCTGTAATTAATGAGGTTATGCCCAAATGGATAGTTCGTTTACGCCCATTGAACAAATGCTAAAATTTCGCGCCAGCCGCTATGAAGATTTCCCGTATCAGGAAATCCTTCTGACTCGCCTGTGCATGCACATGCAAGGGAAGCTGCTGGAAAACCGCAATAAAATGCTGAAAGCTCAGGGGATCAACGAGACGTTATTTATGGCGCTAATCACGCTGGAGTCTCAGGAAAACCACAGTATTCAGCCGTCCGAACTGAGCTGCGCACTGGGTTCTTCACGTACGAACGCCACCCGTATTGCCGATGAACTGGAAAAACGCGGCTGGATTGAACGCCGTGAAAGCGACAATGATCGTCGCTGCCTGCATCTGCAACTCACCGAGAAAGGGCATCAGTTCCTGCGCGAAGTGTTACCGCCGCAGCATAACTGCCTGCACCAGCTCTGGTCTTCTTTAAGCGTCACCGAAAAAGAGAGCCTCGAGCAAATCACCCGAAAACTCCTGACCCGTCTCGACCAGATGGATGAGGATGGCGTCGTCCTGGAAGGGATTCGCTAAGCGTGTGAATCGCTCAGTTTCCTGATTTCAAGAATAAAACCGACAGGCCAGCAGCGAAATCTGCTGGCCTTTCTGACAAAAGGTCGGCTCAGCCGATGTGAAATAATAAGATCGTGGAGAAAAACATGAGCGCGAATGCGGAGACTCAAACCCCGCAGCAACCGGCCGCCAAGAAAGGTAAACGTAAAGGTGCCCTTCTTCTGCTGACCTTGCTCTTTATTGTTATTGCCGTCGCATATGGGATTTATTGGTTTTTAGTACTGCGTCATTATGAAGATACCGATGATGCATACGTGGCAGGGAACCAGGTTCAAATCATGGCACAGGTGTCGGGCAGCGTGACGAAAGTCTGGGCTGATAACACCGACTTTGTGCAGAAAGGCGATGTGCTGGTCACCCTCGACCAGACCGACGCCCAGCAGGCGTTTGAACGTGCACAGACGGGGCTTGCCTCCAGCGTGCGTCAGACCCGCCAGATGATGATCAACAGCAAGCAATTGCAGGCCAGCATCGACGTCAAAAAAACGGCACTGGCGCAGGTGCAGACCGATCTTAACCGTCGTATTCCGCTGGGCACCGCGAACCTGATTGGTCGTGAAGAGCTGCAGCACGCCCGTGATGCCGTGGCCAGTGCACAGGCTGAACTGAATGTGACTATTCAGCAGTTCAATGCCAACCAGGCCATGATTCTGGGTACCAAACTGGAAGACCAGCCTGCGGTGAAACAGGCAGCGACCGAAGTACGTAACGCGTGGCTTGCGCTGGAACGTACCAAAATCGTTAGCCCGATGACCGGCTACGTCTCTCGCCGTGCGGTTCAGCCAGGGGCACAGATCAGCCCAACCACCCCGCTGATGGCGGTAGTTCCGGCAACCAATCTGTGGATCGATGCTAACTTTAAAGAAACCCAGCTGGCGCATATGCGTATCGGCCAGCCGGTGACCGTTATCAGCGATATCTACGGCGACGACGTGAAGTACACCGGGAAAGTGGTGGGTCTGGATATGGGGACCGGCAGCGCCTTCTCCCTGCTTCCGGCGCAGAACGCCACCGGGAACTGGATCAAAGTGGTTCAGCGTCTGCCGGTTCGCGTAGAGCTGGACGAAAAACAGCTGGCTCAGCATCCGCTGCGCATCGGGTTGTCTACGCTGGTGAAGGTGGATACCTCTAACCGCGACGGTGAAATGCTGGCGAATCAAACGCGTCACACGCCTGCTTATGAAAGTAATGCACGTGAAATTAGCCTTGATCCTGTGAATAAGCTGATCAACACCATCGTGCAGGCCAACGCCAACTAATTCCGGGGTGAACGTAATGCAACAGCAAAAACCGCTGGAAGGCGCGCAGCTGGTCATTATGACCATTGCGCTGTCTCTGGCGACGTTCATGCAGGTGCTGGACTCGACGATTGCTAACGTGGCGATCCCCACCATTGCCGGTAACCTTGGCTCATCACTGAGCCAGGGGACGTGGGTTATTACGTCGTTCGGGGTGGCGAATGCCATTTCCATTCCGATTACCGGCTGGCTGGCAAAACGTGTGGGCGAGGTAAAACTGTTTACCTGGTCCACTATCGCCTTCGTCATCGCCTCCTGGGCGTGCGGCGTGTCGAGCAGCCTGACGATGCTGATTTTCTTCCGCGTCATTCAGGGTATTGTTGCCGGTCCGCTTATCCCACTTTCGCAGAGTCTGCTGTTAAACAACTACCCGCCAGCAAAACGCGCCGTGGCGCTGGCATTGTGGTCAATGACGGTTATCGTCGCGCCGATTTGTGGCCCGATCCTCGGCGGCTATATCAGTGACAACTATCACTGGGGTTGGATCTTCTTCATCAACGTGCCGATTGGTGCTGTGGTGGTGCTGTTAACTCTGCAAAGCCTGCGTGGACGCGAAACCCGGACCGAACATCGGCGCATTGATGCCATCGGCCTGGCGCTTCTGGTGGTCGGGATTGGCAGTCTGCAGGTCATGCTCGACCGCGGGAAAGAGCTCGACTGGTTTAACTCTACCGAAGTCATTGTCCTGACCATCGTCGCGGTGGTGGCGATAAGCTTCTTGATTGTCTGGGAGCTAACGGACGAAAACCCGATAGTCGATCTCTCGCTCTTCAAATCGCGAAACTTTACCATCGGCTGTTTGTGTATCAGCCTGGCCTATATGCTCTACTTCGGCGCGATCGTTTTGCTGCCGCAGCTGCTGCAGGAGGTATATGGCTACACGGCTACCTGGGCGGGTCTGGCATCGGCGCCGGTGGGAATATTACCCGTTATTCTGTCGCCGATTATCGGCCGCTTTGCGCATAAGATAGATATGCGGCGACTGGTGACCTTCAGCTTCATTATGTACGCGGTGTGCTTCTACTGGCGTGCGTATACCTTCGAACCGGGGATGGACTTTGGCGCATCGGCGTGGCCGCAGTTTATACAGGGCTTCGCGGTGGCGTGCTTCTTTATGCCACTGACCACCATCACCCTTTCCGGCCTTGGGCCAGAGCGGATGGCGGCGGCATCGAGCCTGTCGAACTTTACCCGTACGCTGGCAGGCTCTATCGGGACGTCGATAACGACCACCATGTGGAGTAACCGTGAAGCGCTACACCACGCGCAGCTGACCGAGTCGGTGACCCCTTTTAACCCGAATGCGCAGCAGATGTATGGCAAGCTTCAGGATTTAGGGATGTCAGAGCAGCAGGCTTCCGGCTGGCTGGCACAGCAAATCACCAACCAGGGACTGATCATTTCCGCGAACGAAATCTTCTGGATGTCGGCGGGGATCTTCATCGTACTTCTGGGGCTCATCTGGCTCGCCAGACCGCCGTTTGGCGCAGGTGGTGGTGGCGGTGGTGCGCACTAACGTATCGTGAACAACAGGACCCTCTTTTACAGAGGGTCTTTTTTTGTCCATTTCTCGCAAGACTCTGTCACGTCCGCTAAAGCGCCCCACCCTGCTCTTCCGTCAGGATTAAACCCACGACAAGAGGAGAATCCCATGCTGAACAACCCCGCAGAAAAATATCGCCCCTGGCCCGTTTTATCCTTACCGGACCGCCGCTGGCCGGACAACACGCTGACTCATGCTCCGCGCTGGTTATCAACGGATTTGCGCGACGGGAATCAGGCCCTCGCCGAGCCGATGGACGCCGAACGCAAGCTGCAGTTCTGGGATTTACTGCTGCGCTGCGGCTTTAAAGAAATCGAAGTGGCGTTTCCGTCTGCATCGCAAACGGACTTCAATTTTGTCCGCCAGCTGATTGAGGATAAGCGCGTTCCGCAAGACGTCACAATCCAGGTTTTAACCCAGGCGCGTGAAGATCTTATCCTGCGCACCTTTGAGTCACTGCGTGGGGCCCACCGGGCGACGGTCCACCTCTATAACGCCACTGCCCCACTGTTTCGCCGCCTGGTGTTTGGCATGGAAAAAGCGCAAATAGTGGAACTGGCGACGCGCTCCACGCGGCTTATTCGTCAGCAGTGCGAAGCCCAGCCGGACACCCTTTGGCAATACGAGTATTCGCCGGAAACGTTCTGCTTTACCGAGCCTGAGTTCGCGCTGGAAATTTGTGAAGCCGTGTCGGCCGTTTGGGACCCCTGCGCCAGCCGGCCGATGATCATCAATCTGCCCGCGACGGTAGAAGTGAACACCCCCAACGTGTATGCCGATCAGATTGAATACTTCTGCCGCCACTTCTCGCGTCGCGATGAGGTTTGTATCAGCGTGCATCCGCATAACGATCGCGGAACCGGCGTCGCAAGCGCCGAGCTGGCGGTAATGGCCGGGGCCGATCGCGTGGAAGGCTGCCTGTTTGGTAACGGCGAGCGCACGGGCAATGTTTGTCTGGTGACGCTGGCGATGAACCTTTATAGCCAGGGCGTTTCACCGGGACTGGATTTCCGCGAGATGAAGCAGGTCGTTGAGGTAGTAGAGAGCTGTAATCAGTTGCCGGTTCATCCGCGTCATCCGTGGGCCGGAAGCCTGGCTTACACCGCCTTCTCCGGCTCGCATCAGGATGCTATCAAGAAAGGCTTTGATGCACGTAAACCCGACGAACACTGGGAAATGCCCTATCTGCCAGTCGATCCGCAGGATATCGGCTGTAGCTATGAGGCGGTTATCCGCGTAAACAGTCAGTCAGGGAAAAGCGGCAGCGCGTGGCTAATCGAGCAGAATCACGGTCTGACGTTACCGCGGGCGCTACAGCAGGATTTCAGCCAGCACGTGCAGCGCGAAACCGATGCTCACGGTCGGGAAATGACTCACAACGCGCTGTGGCAGCTGTTCCGCTCCCGCTACGGCCTGATCACCCAGCCGGCCCTACAGCTGAAAGATTATAAGAGCGAGAGTCAGCACAACGGCGAGCTGTTATTGCAGGCGACGCTGCTGATTAATGGGGAGAGTTGGCGTCTGCAGGGCAGCGGCAATGGCCTGCTTTCAGCGGCGGTCAATGGCCTGATGCGTTTGCACAAGCAGACGCTGGTAATTAAGGATTATCACGAGCACACGCTGGGAGAACGCAGCGACAGCCGATCGGTGGCCTATATTCGCTGTCTGTCCGCAGATGGCAGCAGCCAGTGGGGCGTCGGTATCGACAGCGATGTTTCACGGGCGTCACTTCAGGCGCTGCTTAACGCCGTCGGTACGCGGTCCTAATCGCTATAAAAATACTCGCTGGGTGACGTGCCCATCACCCGGCGAAACATGGCGGTGAACGCGCTATGGCTACCATACCCGAGGTCGAGCGCCACTCTGAGTACCGATTGCCCCTGAGCCAGTTGCACCAGCGCTTCCATTAATCGGGCGCGTCGGACCCACTCACTCCAGGTCAACGCCGTCTGCTGCTGAAAATGACGGTTAAGGGTGCGCTCACTCATATTGGCCACGCTTGCCGCCCGACGGCTGTCCCACACGTCGGCAGGGCTTTCCCGCATCTGCTGACACAGCGCGCGCAGTACAGCGTCCTGCGGTTCGGGTAGGCCAAAAGGCAACACCTGCATACCTCGGATCTCATCGAGGATTAACTCATAGATCCTTTCTTCTCGGCTGCCCGGTGCATACTTTTCCGCAAGATTTAGCGAAGCAACGATAAGCTCCCGCAGCAGCGGCGAGATCTGCACAATCTGGCAGGTCGCGGGCAGAAACGCACGGGCCAGCGGATCGATAAACAACGTGCGGGCAGCCACTTGTCCAGTCATGCGCAGCGCGTGGGGCGTGCCCGCAGGTAGCCAGACGCCGCGCCCCGGCGGCACTACCCAGCATCCCTCCTGCGTATCTACCCGAACAACACCGCTCAGAATATGCAGCAGCTGGGCACAGTCGTGCTGATGCCAGGGCTCGCTATCGCCGTGCGCATAATCATGGGCAAAGGGAACAAGCGGGCGATGGGTGAAGGAGAACGTTAGGGTTGTGGTCATTGGCGCAATCGCGGTGGCGGGCCTGAGAGGAAGATAAAAAACCCGGCACTTTAGGCCGGGTATCTAAAGAGAAGACTAGATGTGCAGTTCCTGCAGCTTCTCTTTGGGCAGCGCCAGCTCATCATTGCTGTTCACGCGAACACCGCGGTCAATAATATGACGGGCGATTTCCTGCGCTTCTTCCAGTGAGTGCATGGTGTACGTACCGCACTGATAGACGTTCAGCTCTGGGATCTGGTTCTGCTCTTTCACCTTCAGCACGTCGGCCATCGCCGCTTTCCATGCTTCAGCTACGCGGGATTCGTCCGGCGTACCAATCAGGCTCATGTAGAAGCCAGTACGGCATCCCATTGGGGAAATGTCGATGATTTCCACGCCGTTGCCGTTGAGGTGATCGCGCATGAAGCCCGCGAACAGGTGCTCAAGAGTATGAATGCCGCGCTCTGGCATCACTTCTTTGTTCGGTACGCAGAAGCGCAGATCAAAGACGGTGATGTCATCGCCGTGTGGCGTGTGCATGGATTTTGCTACACGAACAGCAGGGGCTTCCATTCGGGTATGGTCGACAGTGAAGCTATCTAATAACGGCATTTTGTCTCCTCCGAACTCTTCTCATCCCTTGTGCCATAAGGGCTACGCGGAAAATATTACGAAGAGTATGATTTTTTTTGAAATTAACTGAACTCTTTGTTCGCAGGCGAGTCTTACTCTATGAAAGACGCGCATTTGTTATCATCATCCCTGTATTCAGAGATGAAATTTTGGCCACATTTACTGTGGCCTTTTTCTTTTCTGTCAGGCGTGACGCGCGACCAGCTCGGAGAACGGCTCTGTATCCGCCTCTTCAATCTGACGCTGACGTGCCAACGAGGCTTCACGCTCCGCTTCAAAATCCGCTTCGCTCAAAATCTCCAGCGGTTCTTCACGCAGCATTTTACGATATTCATCGCCCAGCGCTTTGCCGGTGCCACCAATGCCACTCTCAAGCATAGAACGCAAAATACGTGCTGAGAACGTTAATTCCGGATTATCAAAGCTTGCGACCAGCTCGTCACACACTTTCTGATACGCTTCGCCGCCTTCGATGCCGTCCAGCGTCTGCGCCACACGACGCAAATCAGCAAATAAATCTTTGCCGACCTGAGCCAGCGGGAACTGTGCTGTTTCACAGCCAATGCCCAGCGTCAGACCCGGTTTACGACCTTCCAGAATCACACGATTCCAGTTAGTGCGGGTACACAACAGCTCATCGCTGCTCATTTCTGGCGCATCTGCCAGCACGCACCAGACCATGAACAGGTCGAGGAAGCGAACCTGCTGCTCATCCACACCGATTGGCGAGAACGGGTTGATGTCCAGCGAACGCACTTCGATATATTCAATACCGCCACGCAGCAGCGCATCCGATGGCGTTTCACCGCTGCGGGTGACGCGTTTCGGACGAATCGGCGCGTACAGTTCATTCTCAATCTGCAAAATGTTGCTGTTGATCTGCAGATAGTGACCGTCTTTTGCCAGACCAATTTTGGCGTACTCTTCCGACGGCGTTTTGATCGCCCGCTTCAATCCTGCCACATACTCGTGGAGATCGTTAAACGTAATTCCGAGATTGCTTTGCGACTTATTGGTATAACCCAGGTCGCTCAAACGCAGAGACGTCGCGTACGGCAGGTAATACATGCCGCACTCGGTTTTCTCAAACGGCAGCGTGGTCGGTTTGCCCTGCAAGAACGATGAGCAAATGGCCGGAGAAGCCCCGAACAGATACGGGATCACCCAACCAAAGCGGTAGTAGTTGCGGATCAGGCGGAAATAGCCAGCAGAGATAGCCTCTTTGCCGTCTTCCTTACCTTCTATACCACACTTAGCCTGCCAGAATGCCATCGGCAACGAGAAGTTGTAATGCACGCCTGAGATGGTCTGCATCAGCGCGCCGTAACGGTTTTTCAGCCCTTCACGGTACAGCGTTTTCAAACGACCCACGTTAGAGGTGCCGTACTGAGCCAGCTCGATATCCTGGCCTGGCGCGATATAGCACGGCATGCTCAGTGGCCACATGCGCTCGTCGCCGATATGGCGCGCGGTGTGTCGATGCACGTCACGCAGCAGCGTCAGCATGTGGTCAATGTCGCCATCTACCGGAGTGATAAACTCCAGCAATGCTTCGGCAAAGTCAGTTGTAATCCATTTATGGGTCAGAGCTGAACCCAGCTCTACCGGGTGACCCGTTGTTGCCAATGAGCCATCAGCATTAACGCGCAGCGTTTCGCGCTCAAGACCGCGTTGGATCCCCTGAACTGCCTGAGGATTTTTTTCCAGCCAGGTCAGCGCCTGTGATACGTCCGGGATCAAATTGACCTCCCGCCTGTCGAAATCATTTTATTAAGCATAATTGTAATGGTTGACGTCACAATCAATCCAATTAGTGCCACCACGTCATACCCTGAAGCGTTGCTGCGGCGATAGCCACATAGCGCAACGCCTTGCCAAGACATAAGAAAAAAAGCACCGGTCCCCAGGAAAGACGCATCCATCCTGCCAGGACACACAGTAAATCGCCGATAACCGGCATCCAGCTAAGTAATAGTGTGGCCGCGCCATAACGTCTTAGCCAGCCCATCGCTTTCTCCCGCCAACGCGAATTATCACGCTGCGGAAATAAACGCCCAAGAATAACGTTAGTTACCCCTCCAAGGCTATTACCCATTGTTGCTATTAATACGAGTAACCACGGATGGCTGACGCCCGCTATCAGCATGCCTATCAGGACAACTTCTGAATTTCCGGGTAACAGCGTGGCGCTCAGAAAACTACTGGCAAAAAGCGATAACAGTGGGAGCGCGTCACTCACAGCAAACGCACGTCCACAACATCCATACCCGCACTTTTCGCCGCCTGAATACCAAAATCGGCATCCTCAAACACCACGCATTGCTGCGCAGGGACGCCCATCAGCTCTGCACACAGCAAAAACGTATCCGGCGCTGGCTTATGATGAGAGACATGATCGGCAGCAACCACCGCGGTGAAGTACTGGCGCAGGCCCAAATGATTGAGCAACGCTTCCGCCATTGCACTTTCACTGCCGGTGCCAACCGCCATCGGGCGGCGGCCGTGCCACTCTTTAACGACGTCAATGAGCGGCAACGGGCGCACGGTATCCAACAGAATCGCTTTCACCGCGTCCGTTTTCTCACGTGCCAACTGATGAGGATCGAGAGTGGCCTGATTCAGCTCAATGACCGCCTGAGCAATGCGCCAGGTCGGTGAACCGTTTAAAGCAGCCATGGCGTGTTCATCAAAGCGCATTCCATATCGCCCGAGAACGTCTCGCCACGCTATAAGATGAGTGGGTTCGGTATCAAGGATGGTGCCATCCATGTCGAAAATCAGCCCTGCATAGCGCTCGTACATCATGTTCTCACTCACCGGATATCGAAACGCTACTTTAACGTAAAACGTCACTGTTTGTCGCTGCCCGCTGAAGACAACAAAGGCACCTGACGGTGCCTTTTATCCGTATTTTCAGACGTTACTTGACCTGCATGTCGTTCTCAACAATGCGAACGCCGGTCACGTTGCGGGTTATCTCCACCGCACGGTTGGCAACCTTCTGCGATGAGACGAATCCACTCAGCTGAACGCGTCCTTTGAAGGTCACTACGCTGATTTCTGAGGATTTAACGTCTTTATCGTTGAACAGTGCGGATTTCACTTTGGTGGTCACCACGGTGTCATCAATATAGCCGCCAGTGCTTTCCTTCGTGGAAGAGCCTGCACACCCGGCCAGGGACACACTAACGATAAGAGCTGCACAACATGCAGACACAGCTTTGAACCATTTCATGGATTTCTCTCCTTGCTACCTTAAAACAGATTAATCACAGATATAAATTAGCCTGGAAGAGGAAGGATGCCAATAGTAAACAAACGGTTAAAGAATTGTCTGGAGAATGCAGGGATACAAAATCAGGGAACTTGCTAAGGGAATGTGTTTTGACAGTGCAGGTTTAAAATCGAAGGGGGTTTAGAAAGATGGTGCATCCGGGAGGATTACTCGCCGAAGGCTCGCCCTAAAGGGCCGTTGCTAAAGCAACATTATCATCGCTGATAATCTGGAGAAGATGGTGCATCCGGGAGGATTCGAACCTCCGACCGCTCGGTTCGTAGCCGAGTACTCTATCCAGCTGAGCTACGGATGCATCGGAATGACTAAGGTACTGCTGACTCAATGTCGCTCATCATGCTGCAACACTGATGAAGATGGTGCATCCGGGAGGATTACTCGCCGAAGGCTCGCCCTAAAGGGCCGTTGCGAAGGCAACGTTATCTTCCCTTGTGCTCGTTGAACGAAATTTTCGCTCTGGCACATTATCATCGCTGATAATCTGGAGAAGATGGTGCATCCGGGAGGATTCGAACCTCCGACCGCTCGGTTCGTAGCCGAGTACTCTATCCAGCTGAGCTACGGATGCATCGGAATAACTAAGGTACTGCTGACTCAATGTCACTCATCATGCCGCAACACTGATGAAGATGGTGCATTCGACAGAATAAATCGCCGAAGGCTCGCCCTAAAGGGCCGTTGCTAAAGCAACGTTATCTTCCCTTGTGCTCGCTGAACGAATTTTCGCTCTGGCACATTATCATTGCTGATAATCTGGAGAAGATGGTGCATCCGGGAGGATTCGAACCTCCGACCGCTCGGTTCGTAGCCGAGTACTCTATCCAGCTGAGCTACGGATGCATTGGAATAACTAAGGTACTGCTGACTCAATGTCACTCATCATGCTGCAACACTGATGAAGATGGTGCATTCGGCAGAATAACTCGCCGAAGGCTTGCCCTACTGGGCCGTTGCTAAAGCAACGTTATTTTCCCTGTACCACTGAGAATGAGAGTTTCTCTGGCATACCGTCATCACTGACGGTCAGGAAAATATGGTGCATCCGGGAGGATTCGAACCTCCGACCGCTCGGTTCGTAGCCGAGTACTCTATCCAGCTGAGCTACGGATGCAAATGGCGGTGAGGCGGGGATTCGAACCCCGGATGCAGCTTTTGACCGCATACTCCCTTAGCAGGGGAGCGCCTTCAGCCTCTCGGCCACCTCACCATACGCCTCTTGCGAGTGCTTCGAATTACTCGTTAGAGCTCATCGTCGCTGCGTGGCGCACATATTACTTTCTGGGACTTATAAGTCAAACAATTTTTCCAGACCTTTTATCGTTTGCACACTTCCCGTTCAATTAGCCTGCAAAAACGGCAAAAAGAGCGATTAATCAACACAAAGAGCCAGCGATAAGCCGATGAACGTCAGACAGACAACGAGGTCGTTGAGCAAATGATCTGTGATGGATTCAGGTCTAAAACGAGAAACGAAGCGGAAAAACGGAGAAAGCGAGAGGTTGCGTCTCACCGGGCAGTGAGACGCGGAAATATTAGTAACTGGACTGCTGGGATTTTTCAGCCTGGATACGCTGGTAGATCTCTTCACGATGGACAGAGACTTCTTTAGGGGCGTTTACGCCGATGCGTACCTGGTTGCCCTTTACCCCTAAAACTGTCACGGTGACCTCATCTCCAATCATGAGGGTTTCACCAACTCGACGAGTCAGAATCAGCATTCTTTGCTCCTTGAAAGATTAAAAGAGTCGGGTCTCTTGTATCCCGGCATTATCCATCACATAACGCCAAAAAGTAAGCGATGACAAACACGTAAACGTGTAAGCAGTCACGGCATTACATTCTGTTAAACGTAAGTTTAGCCGATTTACACAATTTCAACCTGACTTTATCGTTGTCAGTCTTGCTATTGCAAGGCGCTAAAACCGCATGGTTAAAGCGCCCGCCGCGTTTATTGTTATTACAGTTTTGCGCTGACCCAGTCTTTTACGCTGGCCAGTGCGGCCGGGAGAGCCGCTGCATCCGTACCACCGGCTTGCGCCATATCAGGACGACCGCCCCCTTTACCGCCCACCTGCTGAGCGACCATACCAATCAGTTCCCCTGCCTTCACACGGTCAGTCACATCCTTAGAGACTCCCGCGATCAGAGAAACCTTATCGTCCGCGACCGTAGCCAATACCACAATTGTAGAACCCAGTTGGTTCTTCAGATCGTCGACCATAGTACGCAGCATCTTCGGTTCAACGCCAGTAAGTTCACTCACCAGCAGTTTCACGCCATTGATTTCTTCAGCTTTGCTGGAGAGGTTTGCACTCTCCTGCGCGGCAGCCTGCTCTTTCAGCTGCTGCAGCTCTTTTTCCAGCTGACGGGTGCGTTCAAGAACAGAACGGACCTTTTCAGTCAGGTTATGGCTGTCGCCTTTAACCAAATGCGCCACATCGTTCAGCACATCACTCTGCGAATGCAGAGTGGCAATTGCACCTTCGCCAGTCACCGCTTCGATACGACGCACGCCTGCCGCAGTACCGGATTCAGAGGTGATGCGGAACAGGCCGATATCGCCGGTACGTTTAGCATGTGTACCGCCGCACAGCTCGGTAGAGAAATCACCCATGCTGAGGACGCGCACGCGCTCATCATATTTCTCGCCGAACAGCGCCATTGCGCCTTTCGCTTTCGCGTCTTCCAGTTCCATGACGTTGGTTTCGATAGGCAGGTTGCGACGGATCTGGGCATTGACCAGGTCCTCAACCGCGCGGATCTCTTCCGGCTTCATGGCTTCGGAATGTGAGAAGTCAAAGCGCAGCGCTTTGTCATTCACCAGGGAGCCTTTCTGCGCAACGTGGGTGCCGAGCACCTGGCGAAGCGCCGCGTGCATCAGGTGCGTCGCGGAGTGGTTCAACAGAATACGCGCCCGGCGAGCTTCATCCACGTCAGCCTGTACCGCGTCGCCCACTTTCAGGGAGCCGCTGTTGAGCGTGCCGAGATGACCAATTGCCTGGCCGTATTTCTGCGTGTCGCTGACGCTGAAGGCACAGCCTGCGCCTTTCAGTTCACCTTTATCACCGACCTGGCCGCCAGATTCTGCATAGAATGGCGTCTGGTCCAGAACAACAACCGCATTCTGGCCTGCCGCGATACTGTCTACGGCTTTACCTTCTACAAACAGCGCGGTGACTTTCGCGTTCAGTTCCAGATGGTCGTAACCTTTAAATTCGGAAGCGCTGTCAACGCGGATCACCGCGTTGTAGTCTGCGCCAAAACCGCTGGATTCACGCGCACGACGGCGCTGCTCTTCCATTGCGGCGTCGAAGCCTGCTTCATCAACTTTGAGGTTGCGCTCACGGCAAACGTCCGCCGTCAGGTCAACCGGGAAGCCGTAGGTGTCATACAGACGGAAAGCGGTTTCGCCATCCAGCGTATCGCCTTTCAGCTTCGACAATTCTTCATCCAGCAGAGCCAGACCACGCTCAAGCGTACGGGCAAACTGCTCTTCTTCGGTTTTCAGCACCTGCTCAACCTGAGCCTGCTGACGCTTCAGTTCTTCGCCTGCAGAACCCATCACGCCGACCAACGGGCCAACCAGTTTCCAGAAGAAGCTCTCTTTTGCGCCAAGCATGTTGCCGTGACGAACCGCGCGACGAATGATACGACGCAGCACGTAGCCACGGTTTTCGTTCGACGGGATAACGCCATCGGCAATCAGGAACGCACATGAACGAATGTGGTCCGCGATCACCCGCAGAGATTTATTGCTGAGATCGGTCGCACCGGTCTCTTTCGCCACGGACTGAATCAGGGTGCGGAACAGGTCGATGTCATAGTTGGAGTTAACGTGCTGCAGCACAGCCGCGATACGCTCCAGACCCATACCGGTATCAACAGACGGCTTCGGCAGTGGTTCCATCGTGCCATCGGCCTGACGGTTGAACTGCATGAAGACGATGTTCCAGATCTCAATGTAACGGTCGCCGTCTTCTTCCGGGCTTCCCGGAGGGCCGCCCCAAATGTGATCGCCGTGATCGAAGAAGATTTCGGTACACGGACCGCACGGACCGGTGTCACCCATCTGCCAGAAGTTATCCGAGGCATACGGCGCGCCTTTGTTGTCGCCGATACGGATAATACGTTCGCGCGGAACGCCCACTTCGTTGGCCCAGATCTCGAATGCTTCGTCATCAGTTTCATACACGGTGACCCACAGACGTTCTTTTGGCAGTGCAAACCAGTTCTCACCGGTCAGCAACTCCCAGGCGTACTGGATAGCATCATGTTTGAAGTAGTCGCCGAAGCTGAAGTTGCCCAGCATTTCGAAGAAAGTATGGTGACGCGCGGTGTAACCGACGTTTTCCAGATCGTTGTGCTTACCACCCGCACGTACGCAGCGCTGCGAAGTGGTCGCGCGGGAATAATTACGCTTGTCGAGACCAAGGAACACGTCCTTGAACTGGTTCATCCCGGCGTTGGTAAACAGCAGAGTCGGGTCGTTGTTTGGCACCAGGGAGCTGCTGGCAACTACCTGATGTCCCTTGCTATGGAAAAAGTCGAGAAACGCCTGACGGATCTCAGCGGTGCTCTTGCTCATAATTATCCTGGAATCACGCTAACGGATTGTTGCAGGCCGCAGCTGAACAGTTTTTACACAGTCAGGCGACCTGGCGGAAAAAGTGGGAATAAGATAAGTTTTCTTGGGAGGGAAGTAAAATACCGAGTGACTCAGTCGGCAAAATTTCGCCAAATTTGCTGGATATCTTCCATAAGATAACCCCGGTTAAGTAGAAATCTCTGCACCTTCACTTTTTCGGCAAAAACAGTGGGAAGCGGTTCACCGTATTTTCGCTGCGCCTGCTCACGGGCAAGTTCCATCCAGTCAATGTCACACTCATACATAGCCTGATCGATATCCGTCCGGCCAATGCCTTTTTGATTCAATTCCTGGCGAATGCGCGCCGGACCATAACCCTTGCGCCCACGGCTGGCGATGAACTGTCGGGTGAAGCGTGCATCATCCAGGTAGTTGCTTTCTATGCACCAGGCTACGACCTTATCTACCTCTTCCGGCGGTGCGTCGATGGGCTCCGGCCCCTTTTTGGTCAGCACTGGCGCCACCAGCTTTCGCCGCAACTCTTTTTCGCTGTGATCGCGCATCGCCAGGATACGAATCGCCCTGTCCAGCAGACGGGCATAAGCGGAACGACGCGGTGAGCTTTCAGTCATATCTGGCCCTTAATAAATGCAAAATTTGAGCGGGATGAAAAAGCAAAAGGGCCGCATCAGCAGCCCTTTATCATTTCAACAGTGATACCCGTCATACTTCAAGTTGTGGCAGCCGCGGCGTGCCTGCAACTCGCATTATTTAGGATAAATCAGAAATCTTCTTTGGTTTCTTCAACGCTGTTGTCATCAACGGTGAAAGCCGGCTTGTCATCCTGATTGCTCAGCAGCAGTTCGCGTACTTTCTTCTCGATTTCTTTCGCCGCAACCGGGTTCTCTTTCAGCCAGGAGATAGCGTTCGCTTTACCCTGACCAATTTTGTCGCCGTTGTAGCTATACCATGCGCCCGCTTTCTCGATCAGCTTCTCTTTCACGCCGAGGTCAACGATCTCGCCAAAGAAGTTAATGCCTTCACCGTAGAGGATCTGGAATTCAGCCTGTTTGAACGGTGCCGCGATTTTGTTTTTCACGACTTTCACGCGGGTTTCGCTGCCGATTACGTTATCGCCATCTTTCACCGCGCCGATGCGACGGATATCAAGACGTACAGAAGCGTAGAATTTCAGTGCGTTACCGCCGGTGGTGGTTTCCGGGTTACCGAACATCACACCGATTTTCATACGGATCTGGTTGATGAAGATGAGCAGCGTGTTGGACTGCTTCAGGTTACCGGCCAGCTTACGCATCGCCTGGCTCATCATACGTGCCGCGAGACCCATGTGAGAGTCACCGATTTCACCTTCGATTTCCGCTTTCGGCGTCAGCGCCGCAACGGAGTCGACGATGATGACATCAACCGCACCAGAACGGGCCAGCGCGTCACAGATTTCCAGCGCCTGCTCACCGGTGTCCGGCTGAGAACACAGCAAGTTGTCGATATCGACACCCAGTTTGCGTGCATAGACCGGGTCCAGCGCATGCTCTGCATCGATAAACGCACAGGTTTTGCCTTCACGCTGTGCCGCAGCAACAACCTGCAGAGTCAGCGTGGTTTTACCGGAAGATTCTGGTCCGTAAATTTCGACAATACGACCCATCGGCAGGCCGCCAGCCCCCAGAGCGATATCCAGAGAAAGCGAACCGGTGGAGATGGTTTCCACGTCCATGGAACGGTCTTCACCCAGGCGCATGATAGAGCCTTTACCGAATTGTTTTTCGATCTGGCCGAGTGCTGCCGCCAACGCTTTCTGTTTGTTTTCGTCGATAGCCATTATTGCTCCTGTCCGGGTGTTACCGCGTAAATTCTGTTTCGTTGAGGCAATTATACTGTATGGTCATACAGTATCAAGTGTTTTGTAGAAATTGTTGCCACAGCAGTTGCAAGGCATAAGCCGTAGCCTGGCGACGCACGGCTTCGCGGTCTCCTGCGAAGCATTCCTGGTAAGTAAAGCCTTGTCCATTCGCACAGGCCAGGCCAAACCATACCGTGCCAACAGGCTTTTCTTTACTGCCGCCATCGGGCCCGGCGATGCCACTCACGGAGAGCGCATAGGTGGCGCGTGCCGCGCGCAGTGCACCAATCGCCATTTCGACCACGACCGGTTCACTGACCGCGCCATGGTTCAATAACGTCTCTTCGCGCACGCCAATCATCTGGGATTTCGCTTCGTTGCTGTAGGTGACAAACCCCCGTTCAAACCAGGCTGAACTGCCCGATATATCGGTCAGAACTTTGGCAATCCAGCCCCCGGTGCAGGATTCCGCCGTGGTGACGGTCGCTCCCTGCGCTTTCAGCGCCAGTCCAACTTCTTCGCTGAACGCCATCAATTCACTGTCGGTCATCGTCATCTCTCGCCGCCTGAAAAAGATGTTCAACAAGATACCATTTTCTTTCGCAGGAGGGAGATGAGGTGACAATTTTACGAGGACGCTTCAGAAAAATCGTGCAGCGCCCCGGGCTACCGGAGCGCTTATCAGAATTACTTCATGCTATTGGCGAGAGATTCCACATTGTGACGCAGCATTTTGACGTAGCTGTCAGCGACACCGCCTGGTTTCGACAGCGCCTCAGGATAGAGTTCGCCGCCAGGCTGGGCACCGGTTGCCGTCGCAATTTGTTTAACCAGACGCGGATCGAGCTGGTTCTCCATAAACCAGGTATGCACGCCATCGGCTTTAATCTGATTGATGAGCGCGCCAACCTGCGCCGCGCTAGCTTCACTTTCTGACGACAGCCCCTGAGGTGCCATGAACGTCACGCCGTAAGCCCGACCAAAATAACCAAACGCGTCATGACTGGTCAGCACTTTACGCTTTGCCAGTGGAATAGCGTTGAAACGCGCCTTCGCCCAACCGTCAATTTCCTTCAACTGAGCGATGTATTTCTGCCCGCTGGCATTGAGGGCGGCTTCATCCTGCGGGTCCGCTTTCACCAGCCCCGCCAGAATATTTTGTGCATACAGCGCCCCGTTGGCCGCGCTGTTCCACGCATGTGGGTCAGTCACGGTTTTACCGTCTTCATCCAGCATGTGCGTTTTCACCCCTTCCGACGCCACGACCAGCTTGCCTTTAAACCCTGACGCCTTCACCAGCCTGTCCAGCCAGCCTTCAAGCCCAAGACCGTTGACCACCACCACGTCGGCCTTACTCAACAGCACACTGTCTTTGGGCGAAGGCTCAAAGGTGTGCGGATCGCCATCCGGCCCGACCAGCGTATCGACGTGGACGTGCTCACCCCCAACCTGCTGAACCATGTCGCCGAGCACTGAAAAGCTCGTCACCACGTTCAGCGTTTTCGCCATTGCGCCCTGCGAAAGCGCCCCCAGCGCAAGCGCCAGAATCAATCCCGTTCTTTTCATCATTTCCCCTTGCGTTAAAAAAGCGCTCGCAGGCTGAAAGCCAGCCGGCTGCGCGTGCCAAAAAATATCGAAATGAAAAACAGTCCGCTGGCGGTCAGCACGATTGACGGCCCTGCAGGTAAATTGGCCGACCACGACAGGCTTAAGCCGAGCCAGGCGCAGAACGCGCCGCTGACCGCCGCGAACAATAAAATACCGGGCAAGGTTTGCGCCCAGCAGCGCGCGGCGATGGCGGGTAGCATCATGACGCCGACCGCCATCAACGTGCCGAGCACCTGAAAGCCCGCCACCAGGTTGATAACCAGCAGCGCCAGAAACAGCCCATGTAAAAGTGACGGCAAGCGGCGGGCATTAACTTCCAGCCACGCGCTGTCAAAGGCCTCGCTGACCAGCCCGCGATAAAGCAACGCCATGACCACCAGTGTCAGGCTGGCCACGCCGGAGACGAACAGCGCCGCATCGTTGTCGACCGCCAGAATCGAACCAAACAGTAGATGCAGTAGATCTACGCTAGAGCCGCGCAGGGACACGAGGGTGACGCCCAGCGCCAGCGAGCCGAGGTAGAATCCGGCAAAGCTGGCATCCTCCTTTAACGGCGTGCGCCGACTGACCCAACCGGCGACCAGCGCGACGGCAATCCCTGCAATAAACCCACCGATAGTCATTGCCAGCAGCGACATTCCGCTCAGCAGATACCCCACGGCGACGCCGGGTAAAATCGCGTGCGACAGCGCATCGCCCATCAGGCTCATCCGACGCAGCAAGAGGAAAACACCGAGCATCGTGGTACTGACCGACAGCGCCAGACACACCACCAGCGCGCGGCGCATGAAGCCAAATTCGATAAAAGGCTGAAAGAAGATGTGCCAGATCATGCGCGCCTCGCGTGGTCGAAGGCCGCCAGAATGGTGGGCGTGTCGCCCCAGCGAGCGTGCTGTGATTCCAGCAACAGCGTTTCCGGAAAGTGGCGGGCCACGCGAAGATTGTCGTGCAGCACGGCGAGAACGGTTTGCCCTTCGCGATGCATTTCAAGGATCAGCTCCATGAGCACCTGGCTGGTTGCTTCATCGATTCCGGTGAACGGTTCATCCAGCATCACCAGCGGCGCCTGCTGAACCAGCACCCTGGCGAACAGCATTCGCTGAAACTGGCCGCCGGAAAGCGCTTCAATGGGCGACGTACCAAGCGATGACAGCCCTACCCTTTCCAGCGCCGAGGCAATTCTGCGGCGCATTTCAGCATTGAGACCGCGAAACAGCGAAACGCGCGGCCATGCGCCCTGGCTCACCACGTCGTAGACGCTCAATGGAAATTGCGATTCCAGCGCGTGACGCTGTGCCAGCCAGCCAATCACCGGGCGCGGTCCGTGCCAGCGCAGCTGCCCGCTGACCGGAGGAATAAATCCCGCCAGCGTTTTCAATAATGTGGATTTACCGCAGCCGTTAACGCCGACGATCGCCGTCAGCGAACCGCTCTCAATCGTGCCGCAGAGCGTGGGAGTAATGGCCAGGCGATCGTAGCCCGCCACCAGATGGTCGAGTTCAATCATGGGAGTGCCACCGCCCAGCAGGTCGCCAGCCACAGCAGGACCAGTACAGCCAAAGCCAAAGCCAGCCGCAGCAGGCCGGAGGCGTTAAAAAGGGAAAAGGGAATCATCGCCAACCTCAATTATGTTATAACATAACAATAATGAGATTAACGAAACTTGTAAATCTGCGTCTGACATTGGGGCTGTATCGAAATGTTTCAGACTCCCCTCCCGCAGGAGGGGATACAGGCAGGATTACTGCTGAGCGCGCGCCGCCGCCACTGCCTGGCCAAGCTGCCAAACGGCCATCGCGTAGTGCGTGCTGTGGTTGTAGCGGGTGATGGTGTAGAAGTTCGGCAAGCCGTACCAGTACTCATACCCGGTGCCCACATCGAGGCGTAACAGGCTCGCCTGCTGGTGATCGCCCAGCGACTGCGTCGGCGACAATCCTGCGGCCGAAAGCTGTGAAACGCTGTAGTTAGTTTTGAAACCGTTATCCAGACCTGGTGCCTGGCCCGCGGCTGGCACTGCAACCTGATCGCCCTTCACCCAGCCATGCTGTTTGAAGTAGTTGGCTACGCTGCCGATCGCATCATCCGGATCCCACAGGTTGATGTGCCCGTCACCGTTGAAGTCCACGGCGTACTGCTTATAGGACGACGGCATAAACTGGCCGTAGCCCATCGCGCCGGCAAACGAGCCTTTCAGATCCAGCGGATCGTCCTGCTCGTCGCGCGCCATTAACAGGAAGGTTTCCAGCTCACCGGAGAAGTACTTCGCCCGACGCGGATAGTTGAATGACAGCGTCGCCAGCGCATCCAGAATGCGGGTTTTGCCCATCACGCGACCCCAGCGGGTTTCAACGCCAATAATGCCGATGATAATTTCCGGTGGTACGCCGTACACCTGCCAGGCGCGGGTCAGTGCGTCCTGATGTTCATTCCAGAACGCGACGCCGTTTTGCACATTGTCCGGGGTAATAAACTGTTTGCGGTAGCGCAGCCAGGCGCCGTTTGGTCCGGTAGGAACCTGCGCCGTCGGTGCCTGACGGTCCATCAATCGCAGAACGTAATCCAGACGTTTGGCCTGAGACAGAATTTCATGCAGCTGTTGGCGGTCAAAGCCATGCTTACTGACCATCGAATCGATGAACTGATCCGCCGCCGCGTTGTTGGCGAAGTCGCCGCCCATCAGGGTCGTATTATGCTGCGGCTCCAACAGGAACCCACCAGAGGTATTCGCCGTGGTCGGCGCTTCGGCGGTTTTCGGTTTGCTGCTGCAGGCAGCAACCAGCACGCAGAGCGGGAGTAAGGTCAGGTAACGACGCTTCAACATGTGACATCCATTTAGCTAATTCGGCAGAGATAAATATGGTAAAGCATCCCTGACCTCACAAGGAAGCGCTACCTGAGGTTAAAAAAAATCTTTCTTCAGTTTCTCTCTCACCTCGCACTATCTTTCAAAATGATCGCTTTATCTTTCATTGTGAGATCTGCTTAACACTTAAAAACCTTTCAAAGTGATTATTATTAGCACCGGTTAAATAATAAAAATTCACAGGAGAGAAGAATGATAGAAATCATTACCCACGGCGCCGAGTGGTTCATCGGGCTTTTTCAGAAAGGTGGAGAAGTCTTTACCGGGATGGTGACCGGTATTCTGCCCCTGCTGATAAGCCTGCTGGTTATCATGAACGCCTTAATTAACTTTATCGGTCAGCACCGCATTGAACGATTTGCTCAACGCTGCGCAGGCAATCCGGTCTCCCGCTACCTTATCCTGCCCTGTATCGGCACCTTTGTTTTTTGTAACCCGATGACGTTAAGCCTTGGCCGTTTTATGCCCGAGAAGTACAAACCGAGCTACTACGCCGCCGCGTCCTATAGCTGCCACTCAATGAACGGCCTGTTCCCGCACATCAACCCGGGCGAGCTGTTTGTATACCTCGGTATTGCCAACGGCTTGACCACGCTCGGCCTGCCGCTGGGACCGCTGGCGGTCAGTTATCTGCTGGTCGGTCTTTTCACCAATTTCTTCCGCGGTTGGGTAACCGATCTGACGACGGCCATTTTCGAGAAAAAAATGGGCATTCAGCTTGAGCAAAACGTTCGACTTTCAGGAGCCATCGTATGACGCGCATTCGGATTGAAAAAGGCGAAGGTGGCTGGGGCGGCCCGCTGGAACTCGACGCCGTTGAAGGGAAAAAAATCGTCTACATCACCGCAGGCACTCGCCCGGCGATTGTCGATAAACTGAGTAAACTCACCGGCTGGGAAGCGGTGGACGGCTTTAAAGAAGGGGAGCCCCCCGAGTCAGAAATCGGCGTGGCGGTGATCGACTGCGGGGGCACGCTGCGCTGCGGTCTTTATCCCAAACGTCGGATCCCGACCGTTAATATTCACTCGACGGGGAAATCCGGGCCGCTGGCACAGCACATCGTCGAAGACATTTATGTCTCTGGCGTCAAAGAGAACAACATCCACCTGATTGACGGCATTACGCCACAAAAAGGCGGCCCTCGCGAGTATGACACCCGCAAAAAAATCACCGAACAAAGTGACGGTTTGCTGGCAAAAGTCGGGATGGGAATGGGCTCTGCCGTTGCCGTGCTGTTCCAGTCCGGGCGCGACACCATCGACACGGTGCTGAAAACCATCCTGCCGTTTATGGCGTTTGTCTCGGCGTTGATCGGCATCATCATGGCCTCCGGGCTGGGTGACTGGATAGCTCATGGCCTTGCCCCACTCGCCAGCCATCCGTTAGGCCTTGTGACGCTGGCGCTGATTTGCTCCTTCCCCCTATTGTCGCCTTTTCTGGGCCCGGGGGCCGTTATAGCCCAGGTGATAGGCGTACTGATTGGGGTGCAGATAGGTCTGGGCAACATTCCCCCTCATCTTGCCCTGCCCGCCCTGTTTGCCATTAATGCACAGGCGGCCTGCGACTTCATCCCCGTGGGTCTCTCCCTTGCGGAAGCGCGACAGGACACGGTTCGCGTTGGTGTGCCTTCGGTGCTGGTAAGTCGTTTCCTGACCGGCGCCCCGACGGTGCTGATTGCCTGGTTCGTTTCCGGATTTATTTACCAATAAGAGGTGCCCGAGATGACCGTGATTTACCAAACCATCATTACCCGCATCGGCCAGAGCGCCCCCGACGCGTTGAGCGACAAGATGCTCATCACCTTTCGCGAAGGTGCCCCGGCGGATATCGAAGAGTTTTGTTTTATTCACTGCCACGGTGAGCTGAAAGGCGCATTGCGGCCCGGCAGTCAGCTCGAGCTTGACGACGTGTGCTACCCGGTCACCGCTGTTGGCGATGTCGCCGAACAGAACCTGCGTGAGCTGGGACATATCACCCTGCGTTTTGATGGACAGACCGAAGCCGAGTACCCCGGGACAGTGCACGTTACCGGTCCCGTACCCGAGGCGCTTCACACTGGCTGCACAGTAAAATTCGTTGTCTAATTTAAGGAGAAAATTATGAATCAGGTTGCCATTGTCATTGGCGGAGGACAAACCTTAGGGGAGTTTCTTTGCCGTGGGCTTGCGACTGAAGGCTATCGCGTCGCGGTGGTGGATATTCAAAGTGAAAAAGCGGCGCGGGTCGCTGCAGTCATCAACCAGGAGTTTGGTGAAGGGATGGCGTACGGATTTGGCGCGGATGCCACCAGCGAACAGAGCGTGATGGCGCTTGCCCGCGGTGTGGACGAGATCTTTGGCCGCGCCGATCTACTGGTCTATAGCGCAGGCATTGCCAAAGCCGCGTTTATCAGCGACTTCGCGCTGGGTGATTTCGACCGTTCTTTGCAGGTGAACCTGGTGGGCTATTTCCTCTGTGCTCGCGAGTTTTCACGGCTGATGATCCGGGACGGCATTCAGGGGCGCATCATTCAGATCAATTCAAAATCTGGCAAAGTGGGCAGCAAACACAACTCCGGCTACAGCGCGGCAAAATTTGGCGGCGTGGGGCTGACGCAGTCCCTGGCGCTGGATCTGGCGGAATACGGAATAACCGTACATGCGCTGATGCTGGGCAACCTGCTGAAATCGCCGATGTTCCAGTCATTGCTACCGCAGTACGCCACCAAGCTTGGCCTCAACACGGACGAAGTGGAGCAGTACTATATTGATAAAGTGCCGCTCAAACGCGGCTGCGACTATCAGGATGTGCTCAATATGCTGCTGTTTTACGCCAGCCCGAAAGCGTCTTACTGCACCGGACAGTCCATCAACGTGACCGGCGGGCAGGTGATGTTCTAAGTTGTCATGCCCGGTGGCGCTTCGCTTAACGGGCCTACACGCTCAACCGTAGGCCGGATAAGCGGAGCGCCATCCGGCAATCACCAGGAAGATAAACATGATCACCACCCTCATCACCCTCGCCATAATCGCCTGGCTGAGTCAACTCATCCTTGGCGGCTGGCAAATTCATCAGTTCAACCGTGAGTTTGATGCGCTGTGCCAAAAAGGCCGGGTCGGCATCGGACGCTCCGGTGGACGTTTCAAGCCCCGTGTAGTGATAGCTATCGCCCTGGATGAGCACAACCGGGTGTGCGATTCGTTGATGCTTCGGGGCCTGACGATTTTCGCCCGGCCGGTGAAAATTCCGGCCATCAACGGCACACCGTTACAAAAATTGCAGCCTGATGTGATCTTTCCCCATGATCCACGCTGTCAGAATGCACTATCATTAGCGCTTAATCTGAAACATGGATAATTTCGTTGTGAACGTTATAAGCTTGCGAAATTATCATTTCGCAACTTAAGGAACACATCGCCAATGAAACCACGTCAGCGGCAAGCTGCCATTATTGAGCATCTGCAAAAGCAGGGAAAAAGCTCAGTAGAGGAACTTGCCCACCACTTTGACACCACCGGTACCACGATACGCAAAGACCTGGTTCTACTCGAAAACGCCGGGGCGGTGATCCGAACCTACGGCGGGGTGATGCTCAACAAGGATGAGGCCGATCCGCCTATCGATCATAAAACGCTGATCAACACTCATCAGAAAGCGTTGATTGCCGAAGCCGCGGTTAAATTTGTCCATGACGGCGACTCGATTATCCTCGATGCGGGTAGTACGGTACTGCAGATGATCCCGATGCTGAGCCACTTTAATAACATCACCGTGATGACCAACAGCCTGCATATCGTCAATGCGCTGTCCGAAGTCGATAACGAACAAACCATCCTGATGCCCGGCGGCACGTTCCGCAAAAAATCAGCCTCCTTCCACGGCCAGCTGGCCGAAAACGCTTTCGAGCATTTCAGCTTTGATAAACTGTTTATGGGCACCGACGGGATCGATCTAAACGCGGGCGTGACCACCTTTAACGAAGTGTTCAGCGTCAGTAAGGCGATGTGTAACGCCGCCCGTGAAGTGATCCTGATGGCGGATTCGTCAAAGTTTGGCCGCAAAAGCCCCAATATCGTCTGTAGCCTTGAAAGCGTTGATAAGCTGATTACCGACGCGGGTATCAGCCCGGCGTTCAAAAAAGCGCTGGAAGAGAAAGGCATCCACGTCATCGTCACAGGGGAAAAAGATGAGTGACTTTCTGATTAACGCAGGCCGTCAGACGCTGAGGCTGGAACTTGAGGAAGCGAGCCGCCTGCCAGACCGACTTGGCGATGATTTTGTTCGCGCCGCAAACACCATTATTCAAAGCGAAGGCAAAGTGATTGTCTCCGGAATTGGCAAATCCGGGCATATCGGCAAAAAAATTGCCGCCACGCTTGCCAGCACCGGCACGCCTGCTTTTTTTGTGCATCCGGCAGAAGCCCTGCATGGCGATCTGGGGATGATTGAAAGCCGTGACGTGATGCTGTTTATTTCCTACTCCGGCTCGGCTAAAGAGCTCGATCTTATCATCCCACGCTTGCAGGAAAAATCGGTCGCGCTGCTGGCGATGACTGGCAAAACCCGCTCACCACTGGCGCTGGCCGCAAAAGCCACTCTGGATATTTCGGTCGAACGCGAAGCCTGCCCGATGCATCTCGCCCCGACGTCCAGCACCGTCAACACCCTAATGATGGGTGATGCCCTGGCGATGGCGGTGATGCAGGCGCGTGGCTTTAACGAAGAGGATTTTGCTCGTTCCCACCCGGCGGGTGCGTTAGGCGCACGTTTACTGAATAAAGTGCATCACCTGATGCGTACGGGCGATGCCATCCCGCAGGTCAAACTCACCACCAGCGTGATGGACGCGATGCTGGAGCTGAGCCGCACCGGGCTTGGGCTGGTTGTGGTATGCGATGAAAGCAGCCGGGTGCAAGGCGTGTTTACCGATGGCGACCTGCGTCGCTGGCTGGTCGGTGGCGGCACGCTGGCGGCAAAGGTTGCAGAAGCCATGACCCGGGGCGGCGTCACGCTGAATGCACAAAGCCGCGCGGTTGAGGCTAAAGAAGTGCTGATGAAGCGTAAAATCGCCGCCGCACCGGTGGTGGACGATAGCGGTCTGCTGTGCGGGGCGATCAACCTGCAGGATTTCTATCAGGCCGGTATTCTTTAATCCTTCAGCCCCAGTCGTTTCGCCAACCGGTGCAGGTTGGCGACGTCCAGCGACAATGCGCGGGCTGTCGCGGCCCAGTTGTTCTGCTGGCTTTCCAGCGTCTGCATAATCGCCTGACGTTGAAACGCGTCGGTGGCCTCCCGTAAATTCACCGCTTCCGTCTGCATTTCACGCGGTTGTATAACGGAAACAGGTTCGCCGTGAATCGCAAAATGCTGCGGTTTCAGCGTGACGTCCGCGCCATCGCTGGCCGCACGCGCCAACACCACAGCCCGATGAATGGCGTGTTCCAGTTCACGCACATTACCGGGCCAGCGATACGATGCCAAATGCGCGCGGGTTGCAGCGCTAAGAATGACGCTGCTCAGCCCCATTCGAGCCCGGCACTGCTCGCAAAAATAGCCCGCCAGTAGAATGACGTCTTCATCGCGCTCGCGAAGTGGCGGCACGGAAAGCGGGAACACGCTTAAACGGTGGAACAGATCCGCGCGAAAACGCCCGGCCAATACTTCTTCGCGTAGATCGCGGTTAGTTGCCGCCAGCACGCGCACATTAACCCGCAGACTGCGGTCATCGCCGACTCGCTGGATATCACCATACTGCAATACCCGCAGCAGTTTGGCCTGCAATGACAAAGACAGCTCACCGATTTCATCGAGGAACAGCGTGCCGTTGTCCGCGATTTCAAATTTTCCGCTGCGATGGCTGATAGCCCCGGTAAACGCCCCCTTCACATGCCCGAACAGCTCGCTTTCCGCCACGCTTTCCGGTAACGCCGCACAGTTGAGATACACCAGCGGGTTCGCCGCACGCGATGATTGCTGATGAATCGCCTTCGCCACCAGCTCTTTGCCGGTGCCGGTTTCACCGCCGATCAGCACGTTAAGATCGGACGCCGCGACAATCTCTATCTCTTTTTTCAGCTGTACCACCGGAGCTGAGAGACCAATCATCTCCTGCGCACCTGTCGTCGCGTCGCCACTGACGTTGGTCATCAACACATTCTGGCTTTCCAGCCGGGCAATCAGTAGCGCGTTATTCAGCGCCCCGGAAACCAGCGCCGCAATCAGACGCAGCGCTTCGTCGCTGTGGCTGTCAAACTGATGGGCGTCCATGCCGTCGAGGGTTAACGCGCCAATCAGATTTTGCCCGGCGAACAACGGCAGGCCGAGACAGGCGTGAACCTTCAGGCTTTCCTGCCCAGGAATCAGCCCGTCGTAAGGGTCCGGCAACGTGCTGTCTGCGGGAAAACGCACGATGTCACCGGCGCGGGCAATCGCCTCCAGTCGAGGATGGGCCTGTAACGCAAACCGGCGGCCCAGTACGTCTTTCGCCAGGCCGTCAATTGCCAGCGGAATGAACTGATGTGCCTCGTAGCGTAACAACGCCGAGGCGTCACAGCCCAACAGCTCACGCAGAGTGATGATAAGCCTCGAAAAACGGTCCGGATGACCGATGTCGCTTTGCAATTCGATGGCAATTTTCGCCAGCGCTTCGGTAGAAAAACTCATGCCTGCCTCATTGTCATTATGACTGTCATCATTGTCTTTTTGACCCTCCAAAGAATAGTCATTATGACAAACACCCACAACGCTTAAATTTAAAAACCGTTAATTATCAACAAAATAAAAACTGGCACGCAACTTGATATAGCCCATTAACGATTTGAACCAGAAGAGTGATTGAGGACGTTATGGCTATTCACGTTAAAAACAATATTCATTGGGTTGGGCAGCGCGATTGGGAAGTGCGTGATTTTCACGGCACCGAATACAAAACTCTGCGCGGCAGTAGCTACAACAGTTATCTGATCCGCGAAGATAAAAATGTGCTGATTGACACCGTCGATCATAAGTTCAGCCGCGAGTTCGTGCAGAACCTGCGGGCGGAGATCGATCTCGCCGATATCGACTACATCATCATCAACCACGCGGAAGAGGATCATGCCGGCGCGCTAACCGAGCTGATGGCATCCATTCCGGACACGCCGATTTATTGCACCGCCAACGCTATCGATTCGATCAATGGCCATCACCATCACCCGGAGTGGAATTTCAACGTCGTTAAAACAGGCGATTCGCTGGATCTGGGCAACGGCAAGCAGCTGATTTTCGTGGAAACCCCGATGCTGCACTGGCCCGACAGCATGATGACCTACATGACCGGCGACGCGGTGCTGTTTAGCAACGACGCTTTTGGTCAGCACTATTGCGACGAACACCTGTTCAATGACGAAGTGGATCAGGCTGAACTTTTCGAACAGTGCCAGCGCTACTACGCCAACATTCTGACGCCGTTCAGCCGCCTGGTAACACCGAAAATCACCGAGATCCTCGGTTTCAACCTGCCGGTAGACATGATTGCCACCTCTCACGGCGTGGTGTGGCGCGATAATCCGACGCAAATTGTCGAGCTGTATCTGAAATGGGCGGCGGATTATCAGGAAGATCGCATCACGATTTTCTACGACACCATGTCCAACAATACGCGCATGATGGCGGACGCCATCGCCCAGGGTATCAACGAAGTCGACTCTCGCGTGGCGGTGAAGATTTTTAACGTCTCCCGCAGCGATAAAAACGACGTGCTGACCAACGTCTTCCGTTCCAAAGGCGTGTTGGCGGGCACTTCGACCATGAACAACGTAATGATGCCGAAAATTGCCGGGCTGGTAGAAGAGCTGACCGGACTGCGTTTTCGCAACAAACGCGCCAGCGCCTTTGGCTCACACGGCTGGAGCGGCGGCGCGGTGGACCGACTTTCTACCCGCTTGCAGGACGCGGGTTTTGAAATGTCGCTGAGCCTGAAAGCCAAGTGGCGTCCGGACCTCGACGCGCTGGAAATCTGCCGTGAGCACGGTCGCGAAATAGCCCGTCAGTGGGCGCTCACGCCGATTTCGTCACCCGTCGCGGTGAATGTAGCGAGCGAGCCGCAGCCTGCAGAGTGCACCGTCGACGCCGGGCCTGCCATGCAGTGCAGCGTTTGCCAGTGGATTTACGACCCGGCAAAAGGAGAGCCGAATCAGGATGTCGCCCCAGGCACGCCGTGGAGCGAAGTACCGGACAGTTTCCTGTGCCCGGAATGTTCCCTCGGCAAAGAGGTGTTTGAGGTGCTGGCAACGGAGGCAAAATGAATCACGGTATCGTCATTATCGGTTCGGGCTTTGCGGCTCGTCAGTTAGTCAAAAGCATCCGCAAACAGGACGCTCAGGTGCCACTCACGCTGATTGCTGCCGACAGCATGGATGAATATAACAAACCGGATCTCAGCCACGTCATCAGCCAGAACCAGCGCGCTGCAGACCTGACGCTCCAGACGGCGGGCGAGTTTGCCGAGCAGTACAATTTGTGTCTGTTTCCGAACACCTGGGTGGCGGATATCGACGCCGCAGCGCGGGTAGTCAAAAGCACTGACCAGAGCTGGCCGTACGACAAACTGGTGCTGGCGACGGGGGCAACACCGGTTGTACCGCCGGTTCCCGGGCACGAGCTGATGGTCACGCTCAACAGCCAGCAAGAATACGGTGCGGCGCAAACTGCTCTGCATGATGCAAAACGTGTGCTGCTCGTCGGGGCCGGGCTTATTGGCAGCGAACTGGCAATGGATTTTTGCCGGGCGGGAAAAGCCGTCAGCGTAGTGGACAGCTCCGCGAGCATCCTGGCCTCCCTGATGCCGCCGGAAGTCAGCAGTCGTCTTCAACATCAGCTGACCGATATGGGCGTTCATCTACTGCTGAAAAGCCAGCTTCAGGGACTGGAGAAAACCCGCACCGGGATCCGCGCCTGCTTTGATCGCGAGCGGGTGCTTGAGGTGGATGCGGTGATAGCCGTCGCCGGTTTGCGACCGGAAACAGCGCTGGCCCGTCGCGCAGGCGTGGACATTAATCGTGGGGTGGTGGTCAACGGCGCATTGCAAACCAGCGATCCGGCGATTTATGCCCTCGGCGACTGCGCAGAAATCAACGGTCGAGTGCTGCCGTTCCTCCAGCCGACACTGCTGAGCGCGCTGACCCTGGCAAAAATCCTGCTGGGTCAGACTGCAAACCTGACGCTGCCGCCGATGCTGGTCAAAGTGAAAACGCCGGACCTGCCGCTGCATTTAGCGGGTGATACGCGTCATCCGGATCTACGCTGGATGCTCGACACCACTCCTGACGGGATGATTGCGCAAGGGTTTGATAGCGAGGAGAAGCTGCGGGCGTTTGTGGTCAGCGAAGGGAAAATGAAACAGGCGTTCGCGTTACTGAAACAGATCCACGCCTGAATAAAAAATGCCGGGCCTGATTTGGCCCGGCACCGTTTGCCTTACACGCTCAGCGCGTCATACCCGCGCCAGCGATACACCGCCAGAGAGACTATCCAGCAGGCGATAAACAGCCCGATAACGATGAATCCGGCATTGCCGAGATTATCATTCAGCGCGCCAACCCAGTTCCACAGCCCACCGCTAAAGCCAAATTTATCCATCAGCAGGCCCAGCGCTTCCAGGCCGCCGATAAACAGCGCCACCACCACCGACGTGCCGGTAATGGTCATGTTGTAGTACAGCTTGCGCTGAGGTTTGTTGAAGGCCCAGCCGTAGGCCCCGACCATCAGCACGTTATCAAGCGTATCCACCAGCGCCATACCGCTGGCAAACAGCGCCGGGAAAATCATGATGCTCCAGATAGACATTCCGCTGGATGCGCTGGCGGCGGTGATCCCCAACACCCCAATTTCGGTCGCGGTATCAAAGCCGAGGCCAAACAAAAAACCGACCAGATACATGTGCCAGCTTTTGTCGATCAGGCGGAACGTCTTGCCGAACAGCCAGCTCATCATCCCACCCGTTGCCACCGGATCGCTGTTGAACGGCTTGCCCTGTTTGAAGGCACGGAAGCTGCGCCAGATGCCACGCAGAATAACCAGGTTGATAAAGGCCATCGCCAGCAGGAACAGTGACGAAACCGCAGTGCCAATCAGGCTACCGGTGTCGTGAAACCAGCTCATGTGCTGCTGAAACGCTGTTGCGGTGGCGGCGATCGCCGCCGAAGCCAGCACCACAATGGAGGAATGACCGAGCGAGAACCACGCGCCAACGCCGAACGGGCGTTTGCCCTGCTGCATCATTTTGCGCGTAACAGTATCAATCGCGGCGATATGATCGGCATCCACCGCATGGCGCAGGCCGTAGCCCCAGGCCAACAGACTGGCGGCCATCAGCGCCCCACTCTCACCAAACACCTGCCACGCCCAGCACCACGCCAATAGATTGGCCATCATCAGCACGAAAACCAGTAGCGCTGCGCGCGGCTGTTGACGTAAAAGCCTAATCAGCATCATCCGTTCCCTTCCTCCTGGAGGCGAGCAGCGGCAATCACCGCCTGCCCATATGAAATTCCGCCGTCGCCCGCGGGCAAACGCTGCGGAAATAAAAGTGTAAAACCAGACAGATAAAACCCCAGCCGCTCGCGCAGCAGTCGGTTATGCAGCACGCCGCCGCCGAAAACCAGCGTGCGGATACCGCGAATGCCCGCGTGATAGCGCATCATCTGCGCCAGCCCACAGGCCAGCGCATCATGAAATGCCCAGGCCTTATCTGCTTCTGGCGCGGACCAGTTCAGCCACTGCGACCAGAAAATACGTAAATTCAGGGTGTTATCCTGAAAAAGAAGCGTCAGCGGATGGTCGAGTCCCTCGCTTGTTCGTGCCAGCGCTTCCAGTCGGCACGCCGCTTCACCTTCATAACTCTGCTTATCCGGCGTGCCGCTCAGCGTGCTCGCAACCGCATCAAATAAACGCCCGCAGGAAGACGCCATCGGTGCATTGATCCCGCGTTCAATGGCGCGAGCCAGTGCGGCGACGGAGCGTGACTGCAACAGCGCGAGCGATTGCCAGTCCGGAACAAACGCCACGCACTGTGCGAGCAAGTTACGCCACGGCTGGCGAGCCGCCAGATCCCCACCGGGCAGCGCCACCGCAGGCAGACCGCCGAGATGTTCACATTCCCGATAGTTCACCCGCAGGCATTCGCCGCCCCAGAGCGCCCCGTTTTCCCCCTGCCCTATGCCGTCGAGAGTCAGCGCGATAACATCGCCACCGTCCAGCGGCCAGCCGTGTTCTGCCATGCAGGCCGCAGCGTGAGCGTGGTGATGCAGCACCCTGTCGCACGGAATATTCAGCGCCTCGCCCCACTGCACCGAGCGATAACCTGCGTGTGCATCCACCACCACGCGTTCCGGGGTAAATGCATATATTGACTGTATTAATGCCAGCGCACTGCGCCACTGCGCCTCCACGCCTTCTTCGCAAACGTCGCCCAGATGCTGGCTCAGCACCGCTTCTTGCCCGCGCACCAGACAAAAGGTGTTTTTCAAATCAGCGCCGCAGCACAACAGCGGCGGAACATCCGCGAAACCCGGCGGCAGCGGCAGCGCATCCGGCACGTAGCCACGCGCCCTGCGCAGCATTTCGCCGCTTTGCCGGACCACGGAATCATCCATACGCTGGACAATATCGCGGTTGTGCAGCAGGAAGCCGTCGGCTATCTCCGCCAAATCCGCCAGGGCATCCTGATTCGAAATCGCGGGCGGTTTGCCGTTGAGGTTCCCCGAGGTCATTACCAGCGGACGTTTCAGCGACTGCATCAACAAATGCTGAATGGGGTTCGATGCCAGCATTACGCCGATTTCATCCAGCCCGGGAGCGATGCCATCGCATATGCCGTCGACCGCGTTTTTCTTCACCAGCACAATCGGCGACGCCGGAGTGTTAAGCAATTTCTGTGCCTGTTCCGGCAGGAAACTCACCTGCGTCAGCATCACCGCCAGCGGTTTCGTCGGGCGTCGTTTGCGTTTGCGCAGCAGCGCCACGGCGGCGGCGTTTCCGGCATCACACACCAGATGAAAACCGCCAAGCCCTTTGACAGCCACAATGCCGCCCGCGGCCAGCATCTCGACCGCCGCTGCCAGCGCGTTTTCGCCCGTGGATTGTTCAGAGGATGCGTGCCAGCTCAGCTGCGGACCGCATTCTGCGCAGGCCACCGGCTGGGCGTGAAAACGGCGATCTGACGGGTCGCGATACTCTTTTTCGCAGGCCAGACAAAGCGGAAACGCCGCCATCACCGTGAAGGGGCGGTCATAGGGCATTGCCTGAATAATGGTGAAGCGCGGGCCGCAGTGGGTACAGTTGATAAACGGGTAGCGGTAGCGCCGGTTCTGCGGGTCATTGAGCTCTGCAAGGCAGGCCGGACAGGTGGCGGCATCGGGCGCAATCTGCGTGCTCATGCGCCCGGTTCCGCTTTGCTGGATGGTAAAATCCTGAGGTAAATCAGGCCAGTGATACGGCGTGATTTCGGTGGCGTCAATGCGCGCCAAAATGGGGCAATGCACCTTAAGCTGCGCAGCAAAGCCGTTTTCTGCACCAACGAGGTGCACCAGCACACCTTCCGCGTCATTGCTGACGTTTCCCTGCCGGCTTAGCCGCTGCGCCATTTGCCAGACAAACGGCCGAAACCCTACGCCCTGAACCTTACCGCGCAGGCGAATGACGACGCCGTTCATTGCCATCTCAGTACGCCAGAGCCGTTCGGCGACGTTTCTCCGCATTGAGCTTGTCCAGCGCCGCACGGTCGATGCAGGTCAAGGCAAATGTCGGACACACTCCCACGCATGCCGGACCGTCGGCGCGGGTATGGCAGAGGTCACATTTGTTGGCTTCGGCTTTTTCCACTTTAACCTTCATGCCGAATCCGCTGGTGCGCACTACCGGGCGAACGACGACTTCCATCGCCCCGTAAGGGCAGGCCACGACGCAGGTTTTACAGCCGATGCAGCGTTCCTGCATCACATGCACAAAGCCGTTTTCACGGGAGATGGCCCCGTTAGGACAGACGTTGGCGCACGGCGCGTCTTCGCACTGCCGACAGGCGGTCGCCGTTGAAAGGTTTACGCCTTTAACGACGTGAATACGGGGCAGGAACGTTTGTGGCGTCAGTGCCGCGCAGTCCTGATCTTGTTGATGGGCGACAGCGCAGGCCACTTCGCACGTACGGCAGCCAATACATTTGCTCGCTTCCGCGATGATGAAACGGTTCATCCACTTCTCCAGCCTTAGACGTTAAGGCCGGGGATATGCATTTTCCGCGCCATTATTAAAATGACTATTTATCAATGAATTAAAACTTCAGACATCTGTCATCGACATTAATGACGACGACAGATGACGAGCATCAGGCGTGAGGACCCGGAATGACGGAATCACGCAGCATCAGTTCGCCGGGAAAGGATTGTTGCAGATGAAATTCACCGCCGTCGAGCATACAAATCAAGCGGTTGATGGTCTCTTCGATCATCTCGGTTACCGGGATTTTGACGCTGGACAGGGCCGGAACGATGTAAGGCGCGAGGGCAATATCGTCAAAGCCAATCACCGACACCTGCTCTGGCACACGCCAACCCGCAGTATTGAGCTGCTTGATAGCCCCGATGGCCATATCGTCGTTGCTCGCCACCAGCGCACTGAACGTAATCCCGCGCGACAACAGCGTTTCGACGCCTGTCACACCCGTGGCAGGCGTCCATTTGCCTTCCGCAATCCACGCGTCTCGCACTGGAATGTGGTTGTGCTCCAGTGCCGCCTTGTAGCCCGCGAGGCGTTCAATCCCGGTCGGTGAATCCAGCGAGCCGGTAATGAACGCAATATCCCGATGGCCCATCGCAATCAGTCGCTCAACCGCCGCCTGGCTGGAAGCTTTTTGATCCGACCACACGCAGTGGCTGGCGTTACCGCGCAGTCGGCGATTCAACACCATAATCGGCCGATCGTGATCGTGGATGATCGCGTCCATCTCATCCGGCGTCAGAAAGCGCGGGTAGATGATGATCGCGTCGCAGCGCAGATCGAGCAGATACTGGATCGCCGCCCGCTCCTCTTCCGCGCTGTGCTTGCCATCGGCCAGGATCAGCTGTCGGCCCTGATCTTCGGTCAGACGCGCGGCGTGAAACAGCAGTTCACTGAAGTAGACGCCGTGATACAGGGTGTTCGTCACCACCAGGCCCAGGGTCTGACTTTTTTTGGTCGCCAGATTGCGCGCCAGCAAATTCGGGCGATACCCGCTTTCGCCGATCGCCTGATACACGCGGTCTTTGGTTTCCTGGCTGACGTAGCCATTCCCCGACAGCACGCGGGATACGGTGGCTTTCGACACGCCAGCGCGCTTCGCCACTTCCAGCATCGTTGCCATGTTGCTCATCCGTCTGAAAAAAGTGCTGGCAGTGTACTTCAGCCTAAGAGGATTTTCAGCAATGGCGATCTTAGGTGATCAGCTTCACGAAAACGAAATAGATCTCCAATCAGTATTGTTTCAACAATCCGATCTCTTCATGATTTTGTGGAACCGGTTTCCTATACAAATTTTAATCACAATAAGATGGATTGACCCGATGCCGAAAAATTATGCCGCGCTGGCCCACGATGTGGTGGCCGCACTGGGCGGCGCTAACAACATCACCGCCGCAACCCACTGCATGACCCGTTTGCGCTTTGTGCTCAACGATCCGACTCTTGCCGACGCTGCCACGCTGAAAGCACTCAATGGCGTGCTGGGCGTGGTGCGCAGCGATAATCAGTGCCAGGTGATCATCGGCAACACCGTTTCTCAGGCTTACAAAGAAGTGATGAACCTGCTGCCGGTTAACCTGCAACCTGCCGTGGAACAGGGCCCGCAGAAGCTGACCTTACGCCGTATCGGAGCGGGCATTCTGGATGCGCTGATCGGCACTATGTCGCCGCTGATCCCGGCGATCATCGGCGGCTCAATGGTGAAACTGCTGGCGATGGTACTGGAGATGTCCGGCGTGCTGACCAAAGGCGCGCCGACGCTGACTATTTTGACGGTGATTGGCGATGGCGCGTTCTTCTTCCTGCCGCTGATGGTCGCCGCTTCTGCCGCAGTGAAGTTCAAAACAAACATGTCGCTGGCGATAGCCATTGCTGGCGTACTGGTTCACCCGAGCTTTATTGAGCTGATGGCAAAAGCCGCCCAGGGCGAACACGTTGAGTTCGCATTCATTCCGGTGACGGCGGTGAAATACACCTACACGGTGATTCCAGCGCTGGTGATGACCTGGTGCCTGTCTTATATCGAAGTCTGGGTCGATAAAATCACGCCCGCGGTCACAAAAAACTTCCTCAAGCCCATGCTGATTGTGCTGATTGCCGCTCCGCTGGCTATCCTGTTGATTGGTCCGATTGGTATCTGGATCGGCAGCGGCATTTCCGCCGTGGTGTATACCGTTCACGGCTATCTGGGCTGGCTGTCAGTGGCGATTATGGGCGCACTGTGGCCGCTGCTGGTGATGACCGGGATGCACCGCGTGTTCACCCCAACCATCATTCAGACCATTGCCACTACCGGCAAAGAAGCGATGGTGATGCCGTCTGAAATTGGCGCCAACCTGTCACTTGGCGGCTCATCGCTGGCGGTGGCATGGAAAACTAAAAACCCGGAACTGCGCCAGACGGCGCTGGCCGCAGCGGCTTCCGCGATCCTGGCGGGCATTTCAGAACCGGCGCTGTACGGCGTAGCGATTCGCCTGAAACGTCCACTCATTGCGAGCCTGATAAGCGGTTTCATTTGCGGTGCCATTGCGGGTATCGCGGGCCTGGCGAGTCATTCGATGGCCGCTCCTGGGTTGTTTACCAGCGTACAGTTCTTTGACCCCGCCAACCCGATGACCATCGTCTGGGTGTTTGGCGTGATGGCGCTGGCAGTCGTGCTCTCCTTCGTGCTGACGCTGCTGCTGGGCTTTGAAGATATTCCAGTGGAAGAAATACCTGCTGTCGACGGTGCCGAACAGGCGCGCAAAGCGCAAGGCATCGCCGCAACCGTTCAACCCTTACAAGCGAGGTAACGCATGTTTCCGAAAGGATTTTTATGGGGCGGCGCTCTGGCCGCTAACCAGTCTGAAGGCGCGTATCTGGAAGGTGGCAAAGGCCTGACCACCGTCGACACTATCCCGCACGGCGCCAACCGTATGCCGGTCAAACTGGGACTCGACAAGCGCTTTACCCTACGCGAGGACGAATACTACCCAAGTCACCAGGCGATCGATTTTTATCATCGCTATAAAGAAGACATCGCGCTGATGGCGGAGATGGGCTTCACGGTGTTCCGTACCTCGATTGCCTGGGCGCGTCTGTACCCAAACGGCGACGAATTAACGCCAAATGAAGAAGGCATCGCGTTCTACCGCGACCTGTTCGCCGAGTGCAGAAAATACAATATTGAGCCGCTGGTCACCCTGTGCCATTTCGACGTACCTATGCACCTGGTGAAGGAATACGGCTCGTGGCGTAACCGTAAAATGGTGGAATTTTTCACTCGCTACGCCCGCACCTGCTTTGAAGCCTTCGACGGCCAGGTTAAATACTGGCTGACCTTCAATGAAATCAACATCATGTTGCACAGCCCATACTCCGGGGCCGGGCTGGTGTTTGAAGAAGGTGAGAATCAGGAACAGGTGAAATACCAGGCCGCCCACCACGAGCTGATTGCCAGCGCGCTGGCAACGAAAATTGCCCATGAGGTAAACCCGCAAAACCAGGTCGGCTGTATGCTGGCGGGCGGCAACTTCTATCCGTATTCCTGCAAGCCGGAAGACGTGTGGATGGCGCTGGAAAAGGATCGCGAAAACCTGTTCTTTATCGACGTACAGGCGCGTGGCGCATATCCGGCCTATTCGGCCCGCGTGTTCCGCGAGAAAGGCGTGACCATCGAGAAAGCGCCGGGCGATGATGAAATTCTGAAGAACACCGTCGATTTTGTGTCGTTCAGCTATTACGCGTCACGCTGCGCCTCTGCGGATATGAACAGCAATAACACCAACGCGGCCAACATCGTCAAATCGCTGAAAAACCCGCATATCAAGGCCAGTGAATGGGGCTGGGGTATCGACCCGCTAGGCCTGCGCATCACCATGAACATGATGTATGACCGCTATCAGAAACCCCTGTTCCTCGTGGAAAACGGGCTTGGCGCGAAGGACGTGGTGGAACCCAACGGCGAGATTAACGATGACTATCGCATCAGCTATTTACGCGAGCATATCGAGGCAATGGGCGATGCCATCAATGACGGTATTCCGGTGATGGGTTACACCACCTGGGGCTGTATCGATCTGGTGGCGGCGTCGACCGGTGAGATGAGTAAGCGCTACGGCTTCGTGTATGTCGACCGTGACGACGCCGGGAACGGCACGCTGGCGCGTTCGCGCAAGAAATCGTTCTGGTGGTACAAGAAAGTGATCGCGAGTAACGGCGAAGATTTAGCTTAAAACATTGCCCGGTGGCGATAACGCTTACCGGGCCGACGCCTCATTACAACCGCTCAAACCCACCGTCACCGACCCACCCTTCCAGGCGCTGATACACCACTTCCGTCGCCGCTTTCACTTTCTCGGTCATCGGATAATAGAAGCCGACAATATCCGGCTGAATGCCGAGGAATATCACCTCGCCCGCATCCTCTTTCAACTGTTCAATCAGATAGTTGAGCGGCATATTGTGGGTGGTCATCAGAAACATCTCAGCAATATCGTCAGGATCGACAATACGTATCTCGCCTGGCTCCAGCCCCATGTCGGTGGCATCGACAATCAACAAGCACTCCGGCTTCATTTCGCGAATCGCCGCCACTTCCCGTTCCGGCGCGCTGCCACCGTCCAGCACCTGCCAGTCCCCTTTTGGCGCTGCGGCACACATTTCCGCGAGGAGCGGCCCGGCGCCGTCGTCGCCCATCATGCTGTTACCGACACACAGTAATACGTTGGACACGCTTTTCTCCCAATAAAAAATGGTCTGAATGAGCAAACTACCCATTGATATCAACGAATGATCCTAAGGGGGTATCTTATATTGCACGCAGCCCAAAAATAATGATCTCAAATAGCATTGCAGGCGCATCCCAGCGCGGGGCAATTTTCCGAAAACAGGCTGAAATGATGAATGATGTAAAGAAGTTGAGTGGCAAGAAAATAAGAACCATTCCCATTTCAAATACGGAATGGAATAATCAATTGATTGCCATGATCAATTCTGGAGTTGATCCCGAATTACTGGAATTCTTTCATCAGTTAAAAGACGAACGCGATGAATACCGCATTTTGGTGGATATCACCAACTCGGTTCTGGCACACCTCGACCGGGAAGGTCTGGTCAGCGCCATCGCCCAGGATATTCACCGTTTCTTCGCGATTCCCTGCGTGTCGATTGCCTTCTTCGATGCCGAAACGACAGACGCTCTGCCGGTAACCGCCTGCAACTGGCAGCCTGACGGCCATCATTATTGCCAGCAAAAAACCTACCCGATTGCCCAGAGCGTACTGAAAAATGTGCTGGATAACGGTCAGCCTCAGGCCGTTGCATTGCACGAAAGCCTGAGCGACCCGCTGTTGAAGGATTTATTTTCCGCCGGGATGCAGGCCGCGCTGCTGCTACCGCTGACCTTTAATACCCACGCACCCGGAATATTCATTCTCGCGCATACCGATGCAAGCGCGTTTACTCCGGCAGTCTGTTCGCTGTTGGGTCAAATTGCGTCGCGTATCAGTATTGCGGTGGATAATGCCAACGCCTGGAATGAAATTACCCGGCTAAAAGACTCGTTAAAACAAGAAAATATCTGGCTTAACGAACAGCTGCAAAATGTCGAAAGCCTGAATGACATTATTTTCCAGAGCGTGGCGATGAAAAACCTGCTGCGTCAGGTGGAAATGGTGGCGACCAGCGACAGCACCGTGCTGCTACTCGGCGAGACCGGAACCGGGAAAGAGCTCATCGCCCGCGCCATTCACAAACTCAGCCAGCGTAACAGCCATCCGCTTATCAAAATGAACTGCGCCGCCATTCCGGCGAGCCTGCTGGAAAGCGACCTGTTCGGTCATGAGAAAGGGGCTTTTACCGGAGCCACTAATACGCACATCGGTCGTTTTGAAATGGCCGACGGCGGCACGCTGTTCCTCGATGAAATTGGCGATATGCCGCTCGAACTCCAGCCAAAACTGCTGCGCGTGCTGCAAGAGCGTGAAGTGGAACGCCTCGGCGGCAGCAAAGTTATCCCGGTAAACGTCCGAATGATCGCGGCCACCAACTGCAATTTGCATGAGATGGTTCAGGAACGCGCGTTTCGCAGTGACCTGTTCTATCGCCTGAACGTTTTCCCGATTGTGATCCCACCGCTGCGTGAACGACCAGAAGATATTCCACTGCTCGCCACCTGGTTCACTCAGAAGCTGGCGGCGCGGATGAACAAAAATATCGATACTATTCCCGCCGCATCACTTCAGGCACTGTGCCAGTATCCGTGGCCGGGCAACGTACGTGAATTGCAAAACGTGATTGAACGCGCGGTGATCCTCACCCAGGGCAACACGCTGAATTTGCAGCTCAACGATTTGAAAATACCGTCGTCAACGGCGCAAACAACCCGCGCTCAGGCCGCCATCAAACTGCCGCCAATGTTTAACCCGCAAACGCCGGAAACGGATGAGGGAGAACGGGAACGGATAATCCAGGCATTGCGGGAAACCAACGGGATTGTCGCGGGGCCAAAAGGGGCGGCGCAGAAACTGGGGCTGAAGCGAACGACGCTGCTTTCAAGAATGCAGCGTCTGGGGATTAACACGCGGGATCTGTAACAGCCTCCCGCGCGGTAATTATGCCAGCTGGCGTTTGACGATCAGATAGATAGCCGGTTCACGTTCGATCTCAGCCAGCAGTTCAATCAACCGCAGGCTCCAGCTTTTATAGGGCTCATCGCCGCTAAGGCTCAGCGGCGACAGCGCATTGGCCAGCAGCGACGTGTGAGTGGAATCAATGGTGATTTCCCCAAACGTCAGCAGACCACGCAGTTTACGGCGCGCATCACCCACCGGCAGTTGTTTCAGCCATTCCGTGTAGCCTTCCAGCGGGCATTCCAGCTCCGTTTTCAGACAGTCGATCATGCCGACGTGATGGCCGATCGCCAGCGAGTAATACATTACCTGTTGGCTTTCAGCGGGCATGTCTTCGTCGCTGTCGACGAACTTCTGACGCAGCGACCAGAACGTCACTTTTCCAATGTCGCTCACGCCATCACCTCCCCGGCAATCACCGCCATCAGCGCATTCACAATTTCCGTCAGCCGCGGATCGTTCTCTTTACGCAGCCAGGCGGCGACATCATGCGCCGCCTGCTGCGGCTGCTTATGCTGAATGAGCGACAGCAGACTCAGGCTGATATCGCCGCCCTGCCGATAACCCGCCATTCTTCGCGCTTCACGCTCAACGGACACCCGCAACTGCAGCGGGACATCAGGCAGGATCAGCGCCGGCTTTTCACTTTCGCTCTGCACGTGTTCAACACCTTTCAGCTTTTGGTCCAGCAAACCGAGCGCCACGGCAAAACCGTGGATCGTCGCCGCAGGCGTTGGCGGACAGCCGGGGATCCACACATCAACTGGCACGATAGTATCGCTGCCGCCCCAGACGCAGTAGAGATCGTGGAAGATCCCACCTCCGACGCCGCACGCCCCGTAGGAAATACAGATTTTCGGATCCGGTGCCGATTCATAGGCGCGTAACGCCGGGACGCGCATCGCACGGGTCACCGCCCCGGTGAACAGCAAAATATCGGCATGACGCGGGGAAGCGACCACTTTGATACCAAAACGCTCGGCATCGAACACCGGGGTTATCGCCGAGAAAATCTCGATTTCGCAGCCGTTGCAGCCACCGCAGTCCACGCGATATACGTAAGCTGAACGCTTGATGTCTTTCAGCAGCGTCTGCTTCATGCGTGCTGCGCCGTCTGCCAGCGTTATCGGCTGGCTGGCGTGATGATTAAACTCGCTCATTGCTTTTCTCCGCGCCGATTGAACTGAACATTTGACGATCGTGCTGGCTCAACGTCCGCTGGCGTTTACATGCGGGGCAGGTCGTAAACTGCGCGCTCATGCCTGCCAGCGCCTCGTCGCTCACGCCGGACTGCCGCAGCAGTTCAACCGCATACTGCGCCGATTTCTCCGGGGTGAACGGCAGTTTGCACACATCACAGTGCTGCAAGCGAAACACCGCTTTGACGTACAAATCAGCTTTGTTAGTCACCGCCAGTTCAAAGTCATTGGTCAGGCGAATCGCCTTCGTCGGGCACACTTCTTCGCAGCGGCCGCAGAAAATGCAGCGCCCGATGAACAACTGCCAGATTCGCTCGTTGCTTTCCGGATGCGTTTCCATCGTCAGCGCATTCGCCGGACACGCCATGGTGCACGCCGCACAGGCAATACACTGCTGTGGGTCGAGCTCTGGCCTGCCGCGAAAATCGGGGCTGATGTCCAGCGGTGCAAACGGGTATTTAACCGTAGGTTCGCCCGCTTTCAGGATAGTTTTAAACAGTTTCAGCATCGTTTAATCCTTACTTGATCGGCGAGTGTTTACGCTCAATGCTATAGCGTTCGATCTCTTTATACGGCACGGTGGTGGACTTGCGTTTGCGAACATCCACCAGCGTGACGCGGTCGGTGCAGGAGTAGCAGGGATCGAGGCTGCCGATGATCAGCGGCGCATCGGATATGGTATTCCCGCGCAGCATGTAGCGCAGCACAGGCCAGTTGGCGTAAGTCGCCGCGCGGCAACGCCAGCGGAACAGCTTCTGGTTGTCACCGAGCATGCTCCAGTGCACGTCTTCCCCGCGCGGAGCTTCCACGTAACCGAGCGCAAATTTGTTCGGCTGATAGGTGAAACCTTCGGTCAGTAGCGGGCCGTTGCCCATGGTATCCAGCGCGTATTCAATCATCGCCAGCGAATCGAACGTCTCTTTCACGCGCACCATCACGCGGGAGAACACGTCGCCGCCATCATAGGCAAACAGGGTTTTCGGCAGATTGCCGTAATCGGAATACGGGTGGTCAAAACGCATGTCGCGTTTGAAACCACTGCCACGGATCAGCGGGCCAACCGGGCTGTAATCGCGCGCCACCTGGCGGTCGAGAATGCCGACCCCTTGCGTACGCTGGGCGATGTTCGGGGTGGACAATAGCATGTCGACCAGCTGCGTCACTTCTGCTCGCATCTCGCGCACCAGCTGGATGGTTTTAATCCGCTGCTCTTTAAGGATGTCGCGACGAATACCGCCGATCAGGTTTAGACCGTAGGTTTTACGCGAGCCGGTTAACAGCTCTGCCATTTGCATGGATTTTTCACGCACGCGGAAAAACTGCATGAAGCCGGTATCAAACCCGACAAAGTGGCTCGACAGTCCAATGTTCAGCAGGTGGCTGTGCAGGCGTTCCACTTCCAGCAGAATGGAACGAATAGTGTGCGCACGCTGTGGCACCACGATGCCCAGCGCATTTTCGACTGAGGTGGTGTAAGCCACGCTGTGCGCAAACCCGCAGATGCCGCACACGCGGTCGGACAGGAATGTCACTTCGTTGTAGCCCATGCGGGTTTCGGCCAATTTTTCCATACCGCGATGCACGTAGAACAGTCGGTAGTCGGCATCGACAATGGTTTCGCCGTCGACGAACAGGCGGAAGTGGCCTGGTTCGTCCGAGGTAATGTGCATCGGGCCAATCGGCACCACGCGCGCTTTGCTGTCACCGTCGTTGATGAACGGATAGGTTTCCGTTTCAGTGGTCGGCGCCGGGCGCTGGCGATAGTCCATGGCATCTTTACGCAGCGGGTACATTTCGTCAGGCCAGTCATCCGGCAGCACCAGGCGGCGCTCGTCCGGCAGGCCGATCGGTTTCAGGCCATACATATCGCGAATTTCACGCTCGCCCCACACCGCCGCAGGTACACGCGGGGTAACGGACGGGAACTCAAGCGAGTGATCGACCAGGCCTTTCACCACCACCCAGCACTTCTCGCCTTCTTCCATCGACATCGCGTAGTAGACCGCGAAGTGACCATTGAGCGTGCGCTCGTCATTGCCAAACAGCACCGGCAGCCAGCCGCCGCAGCCGTAATAGAGAAATTCAACGATTTCCGGCAGATGGCCAATTTTGACGGTGATCGTCACCTGATCGTTAGTCTGTCGCTCTTCTTCAAGCACCGCGCCGGGGAATTTTTCCCGTACCGCCGCCAGATAACCCAAACCGCGTACATCGCCCTGCGCGAGGCCGTTCATATATTGTTGATAACTCACTTCGTTTCTCCAGCGCACTCGCGGGTGCAAAGACTGTGGTTAGCGGCAGCGGCAGTTTTACCCGCCCACGGCCACTGAAATTCTTGCTGCGGGGACTGATGCATTACAATCGACGCGGCATTTTCCAGCAGGCGGCTGACCGGCTGCGGAATGTGGGTGCCCATCACCAGCATCAGCACCAGCAAAATGGCCATCGGTAACGTCGTCAGCAGACCAAGCTCGCCACGGCTGGTCGCTTCCGGCGCGCTGCCGAACAGCAGACAGGCGATCATGCGAACCAGCCCACCCAGCACGACGGTTAACAGCAGCAGCAGGCCAATAGTCAGCCAGATATGTCCGGCGGCCAGACCTGCCGTTACCACCATAAACTCACTCAGGAAGACGTTGAACGGCGGCATTCCGCCGAGCGCCAGCGCGCCAGCGGCCAGCAGCACCGCGCTGAACGGCATCAGTTTAAGCATGCCGCGCACCACGCCGAGGTCGCGGGTGCCGTACTTCAACAGCACGTTACCGGAACCGCAAAACAGCAACGTTTTTGCCAGGCTGTGATTGAGCGTATGCAGCAGCGCCGCCAACACGCCAAGCGGACCACCGATGCCAAGCGCCACGGCGATGAGCCCCATGTTTTCCACGCTGGAATAAGCCAGAAGCCGTTTCACATCCTGCTGAACCAGAATGAAAAACGCCGCGACCGCGACGGACAGCAGGCCGAAAATCACCAGCAGCGTGTTGGTGAACGAGGAGCCAATCGACTGGGTGATAATGATGTGGAAGCGGATAATCACCAGCAGCGCACAGTTGAGCAGCACGGCTGACAGCAAGGCACTGGTTGGGCTCGGCGCTTCACTGTGGGCGTCCGGCAGCCAGGCGTGCATAGGGAACAGCCCGGTTTTGGTACCAAAGCCAATCAGCACGAACACAAACGCCAGATGCATCAGCGTCGGGTCAAGCTGGCTGGCATGTTTCAGCACTTCACTCCAGAAAATAGCGTTGTGTGGATCCGGCATGAAGCTGGCGGCATTGGCGTACACCAGAATGGTGCCGAACAGGCCGAACGCCACGCCAACGGTACAAATGATGATGTACTTCCACGCCGCTTCCAAAGACGAACGCTGACCGTAAATTCCCACCAGAAACGCTGAGCTGAGGGTGGTGGCTTCAATCGCCGCCCACATCACAATCAGGTTGTTACTGGTCACCACCAGCATCATGGTGAACAAAAACAGGTGGAAGAAACCGTAGTAGTTGCACAGCGTAGCGACGGAAATCTCGCCTTCGTCGACCTCGTGGCGCATATAGCCCATTGAGTAAAGGCCGGTAAGAAAACCGATAATCCCGAGGATCGCCAGGAACAGCGCGCTCAGACTGTCGAGGTGCAGCCACAGATTGGTGGAGAACATCTCGCCCTGGCGATAAACCAGCGCCACGACATACAGCGTCACCACTAACAGCGTAACAATGCCCACACCGTGTAGCAGCGTGACCGCCACACGAGAAGCCGTGCCGAGACGCTGGCAGGCAAACGCCAGCAACGAAAACACCAGCGGCGTCAGCAGTAACAAGGTGAAAATTGCAGAATGACTCATTGTGTTATCCCTTCAGCGCCGTCAGTTGATTGACATCCAGCGTGCCGAGCGTGCGCCAGATTTTTCTCACCAGCAGCACCATGACGATCACCGCGAAAATCGCGTCGGTGGCGATCCCAATCTCCACCAGCTCCGGCGCTTTATTCGCCAGCAGCGCCAGCACCAGATGCGACCCGTTTTCCATCAGGCAGTAACCAAACACCTGCTTAAGAATGTTGCGTTGGGTCACGATGCACAGCAGCCCCAACAGGAAGTGGCCGAGCGCCACCGCCAGTGCGGGCTTCAACCCTTGCAGCAGCGGAAGCTGTACCGGGCGCACCACCAGCCAGCACAGCACCACAATCACCGCGGCGGCCAGCATCAGCAGAACCGGGCTAATCAGGCTGGCATCGGCCTGTGGATCGTTGAGCTTGCGCAGCGCAAACCCCATTATCAGCGGCACCAGAATGACTTTGGTCAGCAGCGCACTGAAGGACCACATCAACAGTTGTTCCGAATCAAGCGTGCGCGAGAGCGTGAAGAAAATCAGCACCAGCACCAGCGATTGCAGGGCGTAGCACCAGCAGGCTCCGCGCGGATGCTTCGCACCAATCACCAGCAGCGACGTCACCATCATCAGCCCGGCGAGATTATTTACGAGTAAGGCTCCGGTCATCGTCGTCTCCTTAATTAAGCCACATCGAGGCAATCACGCTGGAAACCAGCGACATGATTACCAGCACGACCAAAACAGCACGCATCGCCCACGGAAGCGGCGCCATCTGCGCTACTTCCGGGCTCTGCTCCCCTGGGACTACGCGACCAAACCAGTAAATCAGCCAGGCAAAACTTGCTACCGATTCCACCAGCGCCAGCACCATTACCGGGATCAGCTCCCAGTGCTCAGTTGAGAGCGTGAAGCCCGCGGCAAAGACCGGGAATTTACTGAAGAAGCCGTTGAACGGCGGCACACCGGCAATCGCCAGCGCCGCCACGCAGAAACCGATGCCGAGCAATGGCGACTTGCTCATCACCCCACGCAGCTTCGGCAGCAAGCGGGTCCCGCAGCTGTAGCTGAACGCACCCGCCACCAGGAAGAACAGGCTTTTGGCAAAGGCATGGTTGAAGATGTAGGCAATGCCGCCGTCGAGGGCCTGTTTTGAGCCCAGCGCCGCCATCGATAACGCAAGGAACATCCACGCCAGTTGGGTAATGGTTGACCACGCCAGCAGGCGTTTCATGTCCTTCTGCGGCAGGTACATCAGGAAGCCGTAGACCATCGTAATGGTCGCCATCACGATGCCCACCCAGCCAATCACGTGCGGTACGTTGCCGCCTTCCAGAATGGCGCGGGCAAAGATGTAAACGCCCACTTTCACCATCGACGCGGCATGTAAGTAAGCACTGACTGGGGTCGGCGCTTCCATCGCATCCGGCAGCCAGGCCTGCATCGGCAACTGGGCAGATTTACCCCAGGCAGCGAACAGGATGCCGCCATAAACGATATAGCTGGCGCTGCCCTGCAACTGGCTTAACGCGCTCAGCGCGAAGGTGCCGGTGTTGAGGAACAGCGTCGCCGCGGCGAGATACAACCCGAGAGATGCCACATGGGTAATCAGCAGCGCTTTCATCGCTGAACGTTGCGATTTCTGCGTCTGGTAATAGCCAATCAGCGCCCAGGAACAGCCGCCGGTAATTTCGAAGAACAACAGCTGACCGAGCAGCGTGGACGACAGCACCAGCCCCGCCATCGCACCGATAAAAATCAGCAGGAAGGCGTAGTAGCGATTATCCCCGTCGTGCGGATGCTCACGGTTACCGCGGGTCAGATACCCGGTGGAGTAGAGGCTTACCAGCAGGCCGAGGAACACCACCGCAAATGCAATCAGGGTGCTTATCCGGTCAACGGTGAAACCAAACAGCGCCACGCCGTGATAGCTCACCAGCGTATAAGTGGCGTCGGTTTTGCCACCTGCGAGGAACTGCCAGCCCAGCGCCACGGTGCCAAGCGTGGCCAGTAACGCAAATACGGTGCAGATATTTTTCGCCTGCTGCTTTGGCGAACAGGCCGTCAGCAGCGCGCCGACAAACGGCACCAGCAGGGTCGTCAGAGCGATATTTTCCATCATTTCACGGGGCTCCTTACAGACCGGTAAAGTAGAAGACGAAGCCCAGCGCCGCGACGCCAAACCCAAGCCAGGTCACGTGATGCGTCAGCAGGAAGCGTCCGCGCGCCAGCGAGTTTTCCACCAGCGATGCCAGCACAAATACCACCAGCAGCTTGATGACCATCACGACCAATGCCAGCAACAGCGCGGTCGGGCTAAGGCTCACGGCCTTGCCAAACGGAATAAACACTGCGAGGAACATTTCGGCGACGACCACCTGCTTGAGGCCAATCCCCCACTTCACCAGCGCGAAATCAGAGCCGGAATATTCGGTCAGCGGCCCTTCCTGGAGTTCCTGCTCGGCTTCGGCGACGTCGAACGGAATTTTGCCCATCTCGATAAACGACGCGAACCCGCAGGCCAGGAAAGCCATGAAGATTGCCAGCGGCGAACTCCAGCCGTGAGCCAGCGCCGCGCTGATGGTGCCAATGTTGGTTGAGCCAACAATCAGCGCCACGACCAGCAGGCCGAGGAGCAGGATCGGCTCCACCAAAATACCGAGCGTGAGTTCACGACTGGCACCAATCCCCGCGAAGGAACTGCTGCTGTCGAGCCCGGAAAGGGCAAAGAAGAACCGGAACAGCGCGAACAGGTACAGCAGAGTGATTAAATCCCCTGCCCCGCCAAACGGTGAGGTAGCGGTAAAAACGGGCAGCGCCATCGCCACCAGTAGCATGCTGCTGAGCAGCACCCACGGCATCAGGCGGAACATCGCCCCGGACTGATCCGGGCCGACTGGCTGACGCTTCAGCAGCTTGCCGAGGTCACGGTAGTCCTGAAGAATCCCAGGCCCGCGACGGGAGTGCATACGCGCACGGATCTGGCGGGAAATGCCGGTCATCAGCGGCGTCAGCGCCAGCAGAATGACCGCCTGACAGACGGCGAACAGCCCCATGCCCCACGCAGGCGTTTGTTGGATTAACATCTCATTCTCCTCACAGAGCCACGGTCAGTAACAGAACCACCAGCGCCACCACCACATACAGGCAGTAAAGGCGGAAGTCCCCGCTCTGCATTCGCTGAATGCCCGCACCGGCGCGCTGAACAAGGCGCACCAGCGGCCAGATAATACGGTCGTCCCAGAACGGCTCGACCGCCGCCGCACCATCGGTGACTTTGGTCAGGCTGCGGCTTAACGCGTCAGAAGGATCGAGCTGCTTGCGCATCCGGTACAGCGGGGCAAACATCACGCGTAGCGGCTGAGTGAAGCTACCCGCAGAGGCAGACATCGCCTCTTCCCAGGCGTAACCACAGGCCCACGGCTGGCCACGACGACGGAACGGCCCGCGTGTGCCACGCAGTACCCACCACACCGCCAGCGGCAGTAACGGCAGGCCCAGCAGCAACAGGAAGGTCACGGCCGGAGAGAACATCGCCTGAGCGCTGTCACCCGGTTGCAGAAGGGTGTTATTAGTGACAATCACATCTGAGGTGTGCGTCAGCGAAGTCGCCACCTGCGTCAGCACCGGTGCGACAACGGACGCGCCGACGCCAAGCGCCACGCACAGCAGCGCCATCACTATCATCGCGGCGGTCATCGGCCAGGGCACTTCACGTGCGTGCTCCGCCTGCTCGCTGCGGGCGCCGCCGCAGAAGCTGATACCGTAGACTTTGACGAAGCACATTGCCGCCAGCGCGCCGGTAATCGCCAGCATGACCATCGCAATCGGCCCGGCGAGACGCATGGCGAAATCGCCGTCATGGCTCATGGTGAACAGTGACTGGTAGGTAAACCATTCGCTGACGAAGCCGTTCAGCGGTGGCAGTGCGGAAATGGACATACAGCCAATCAGGAAAGCGGTGCCGGTGAGCGGCATCAGCTTGGCGAGGCCGCCCATTTTTTCCATATCACGGGTGTGAACGCGGAAAATCACCGCCCCCGCGCCGAGGAACAGCAACCCTTTAAATAGCGCGTGGTTGAGCAAATGGAACAGTGCGCCGAGCAGGCCAATGGTCGCCAGCAGCGGATGGTGCGTGGCGATGCCGACCATGCCGACGCCAACCCCCATCAGGATGATGCCGATGTTCTCCACGGTGTGCCACGCCAGCAGGCGCTTGATATCGTGTTCGGCCAGCGCGTACAGCACGCCAAGCACCGACGACACCGCACCAAACGCCAGCACCACCAGACCCCACCAGCTTTCAGTCGCCCCAAGCAGGTCGATCCCGACTTTGATAATGCCGAAGATACCGATTTTCACCATCACCCCGGACATCAGCGCGGACGCATGAGACGGGGCCGCCGGGTGCGCTCGCGGCAGCCAGCTGTGCAGTGGCAGCATCCCTGCCTTCGCCCCAAAGCCGAGGAATGCGAGAATAAACACCACCGACGCCAGGCCTGCGGAAAGATGCAAATGACGGAAGGATTCAAACTCCAGACTGCCGCTTTCACGCCACATCAGGAAGAAGGCCACCATGATCAGCACCGACCCGGCATGCGCGATAAAGAAGTACAGCAGCCCGGCCTTGATTGACTCTTCGCTCTGATCGGCGATGACCAAAAACCACGAGGCCAGCGACATCATTTCGAACAGGATGATGAACCAGAAGCCGTTGTCCATCACCACCAGCCCGACCATCGAGGCGATAAACAGGTTCATAAAGAACCCCATCGATGCCGCGCCTTTGCCGAGATATTCCTGCATATAAGAGAGCGAGTAGAGGGCGCAGAGCATCACCAGCAGTGAAATCACCGTCACCATAAACGCTGCCAGGCTGTCGATGCGCACGCTAAACGCCGCGAACGGGAACGGCCCCGCCGCACTCCAGTTCAGCACTTCACCGCTGAACAACACCGGCAGTGCGCAGCACAGGCCAAGCAAACCACCGAGCATCGCACTGATGCCCGCCACGCGAATGGCCAGCCCTTCGTTCTTTTGCAGCAGCAAAGACACCACGCCGCCGACAACGTACAAGGCCAGCGACCACATCAGTAATTGCAGTGAATCCATTAGTTTTGCTCCCCTGCAAAGTTCACCTGACCCGGCAAGGTCTCCGGCATTGACAGCGCGGTTTGCGACCGACGCTGTTTCGCCTGGGCCTCAATGGACTGCGGCTCAATCAGGTGCAGTGCTTTTGTCGGACAGGAATGCACGCACGCCGGGCCTTCCGGCAGGAAATGGCACAGGTCGCATTTAACGGCGATGGTGCGCATACCGGCATTCCAGCTCAAAAACGGATGCATGCTGTCCGGGCTGACCGGCACATCGCTGAGCAATGACGCCGGAACGTAGTGTTCAAACTGCGCGGGCATATTCAGCGGCGTGCTGCCCGCAGGCGTAATCGCCCCGAACGGACACACCAGGCCACAGAGTTTGCAGCCGATGCACAGGCTTTCGTTTATCTGGACGCTGTCGTCCTCAAGTGCGATGGCGTTGACCGGACACACCCGTTTGCAGGGCGCGTCTTCGCAATGACGGCATAACACCGGGGCCGTGTCGTCACCGGTACGTGCCATCGTGAGTCTCGGGTGCTGCTGTAGCCCCTGAGCTTTATGGACATCGGAGCAGGCTGCGAGGCAGGTATTGCATCCGATGCACCACTGAGGATCCGCAATCACAAAGCGGTTCATGGTTATTCCTCTGAAGCGGAAGAAAATTATCCGGCTTGTATAGCAATTTGCGTGCCACCTCATTATTTACATATTAAACAATGAGTTAAACACCACCCATCCCCTTCAGCGACTGTCATCGTCAGCGTGACGACGATTGTGACGATCGACGTTTACTGTGCCATTCGACCTCACCGTCATTTGTGGCGACGTGCCGTCACTATTGTCATTCCAGATCTGTCATTCAGTGATTTATCGATAAAAATCAACAAAATGAATAATGGCCTGTTTTTTGCTTAGGGAAGCGAAGGCCAGAATTGATGGGAAACGTTATGCACGAAATCACCCTTTGCCAGCGAGCGCTGGAAATTGTCGAGCAGCAAGCGCTCGCCAACGATGCCACCCGCGTGACGGCGGTCTGGCTGAAGGTCGGGGCCTTTTCCTGCGTGGAGCCCTCATCCCTGAGTTTCTGCTTTGAGCTGGTGTGTCGCGGCACGCTGGCGGAAGGCTGCCAGCTGCACATTGAAGAACAATCTGCGGAGTGCTGGTGCCCGGAATGTCAGATGGACATCAAACTTATCTCGCAACACGTTCGCCGCTGCCCACAGTGCGGCAGCGACCGGTTACGTATTGTCGCTGATGACGGATTTCAGATTCAGCGCATCGAAGTCATTGAGGAATAAGGTATGTGTACAACCTGTGGCTGCGCGGACGGCAATCGCTATATAGAAGGCGACGAGCACAATCCGCATTCGGCCTTTCGCGGCGCGCCGTTTGCGCCCGCCTCGCGCCCGGCGCTCACCATTACCGGCATCACGCCAGAATTCAGCCCACAGCAGTCAACGCAGGGCGATTTGCACTACGGACACGGTGAAGCGGGCACGCACGCACCTGGCATCAGCCAGCGCAAAATGCTGGAAGTGGAAATTGACGTGCTGGAGAAAAATAACCGGCTGGCGGCCCGCAACCGGGCACAGTTTGCCGCGCGTAAACTGCTGGTGCTGAATCTGGTTTCCAGCCCCGGCTCAGGTAAAACGACGCTACTGACTGAAACGCTGACCCGCCTTAACGTAAGCGTGCCGTGCGCGGTTATCGAAGGTGACCAGCAAACGGTGAATGACGCCGCCCGCATTCGCGCCACCGGCACCCCGGCGATTCAGGTCAATACCGGCAAAGGCTGCCATCTTGATGCGCAGATGATTGCCGACGCCGCCCCGCGCCTGGATCTGAAAGATAACGGAATTCTGTTTATCGAAAACGTCGGCAACCTGGTGTGCCCGGCCAGTTTCGATCTTGGCGAGCGGCATAAAGTGGCGGTGCTCTCCGTCACCGAAGGCGAGGACAAACCGCTGAAGTATCCGCAAATGTTTGCCGCCGCGTCCCTGCTGCTACTGAACAAAATCGACCTGCTGCCGTATCTGCAATTCGACGTTGAAACGTGCCTGAGCTATGCGCGTGAAGTGAACCCTGCCATTGAGGTGATCCTGATTTCCGCCACCAGCGGAGAAGGTATGGACACATGGCTCACGTGGCTGGAGACGCAGCGATGTGCATAGGCGTTCCGGGACAAATTTGCGCTATCGACGGGAACCTGGCGAAGGTCGATGTCTGCGGAATTCAGCGCGACGTCGACCTGACGCTGGTCGGCGTCAGCGATGAACAGGGCCAGTCACGCATGGGCCAGTGGGTGCTGGTACACGTCGGTTTCGCCATGAGCGTGATTGATGAGCACGAAGCCCGCGAGACGCTGGCCGCGTTGCAAAACATGTTCGAAGTCGAACCCGACGTCGGCGCGCTGATGTGGGGCGAGGATCGGTGATGCGTTTTGTTGATGAATACCGCGCGCCTGAGCAGGTAATGCAGCTTATCGCGCACCTGAAAACCCGCGCCCCGCGTCTTTCCTATACGCGTGAAAGACCGCTGCGGATCATGGAAGTCTGCGGTGGACACACTCACGCTATTTTCCGCTTCGGCCTCGACCAGCTTTTGCCGGACAACATAGAGTTTATTCATGGTCCGGGATGCCCGGTCTGCGTGCTGCCGATGGGCAGAATCGACACCTGTATCGACATTGCCAGCCACCCTGACGTCATTTTTTGCACCTTTGGCGACGCGATGCGCGTGCCGGGAAAAAATGGTTCGCTGACCCAGGCTAAAGCGCGCGGGGCTGATATCCGCATCGTCTATTCACCGATGGATGCACTACGCCTGGCAACGGAAAACCCCGATCGAAAAGTGGTCTTTTTCGGCCTCGGTTTTGAAACCACCATGCCCGCTACGGCGATCACCTTGCAGCAGGCGAAAGCGCAGAACCTGACTAATTTTTTCTTCTTCTGTCAGCACATCACGCTAATTCCCACCTTGCGCAGCCTGCTCGATCAGCCGGACAACAGCATTGACGCCTTTCTGGCACCGGGCCACGTCAGCATGGTGATTGGTACGCACAGCTACGATTTTATCGCCGGTGATTATCAGCGTCCGTTGGTGGTTGCCGGTTTTGAACCGGTCGATCTGTTGCAGGGCGTCAACATGCTGGTGGAACAGAAAATCGCGGGTGAAAGCCACGTCGAAAATCAGTATCGCCGCGTGGTGCCGGATGCGGGCAACGCCCTGGCACAGGCGGCCATTGCCGACGTTTTTGCCGTCAACGGGGACAGCGAATGGCGCGGTCTCGGGGTCATTGCCGAATCGGGCGTGAAATTAATGCCGGAGTACCAGCACTTTGACGCCGAAGCCCATTTCCAGCCGCCGCCTCGTCAGGTATGTGATGACCCGCGCGCCCGCTGTGGCGAGGTGCTCACCGGACGCTGTAAGCCGCATCAATGCCCGCTGTTTGGCAGCGTCTGCAATCCACAAAGTGCGTTTGGCGCGCTGATGGTTTCCTCCGAAGGCGCCTGCGCGGCGTGGTATCAGTACCGAAGTCAGGAAGGTGAACAATGAAAACCGTACAAATAGCCCACGGCAGCGGCGGCCAGGCGATGCAGCAACTGATTAACGATTTGTTCATGCAGGCATTCGATAACCCGTGGCTGGCAGAACAAGAAGATCAGGCCCGTTTATCACTCGCGTCGCTCACCGCCAGCGGTGACCGGCTGGCATTTTCCACCGACAGCTACGTTATCGACCCGTTGTTCTTCCCCGGCGGGGATATCGGCAAGCTGGCGATTTGCGGCACCGCCAATGATGTTGCCGTCAGCGGAGCTATTCCGCGCTACCTTTCCTGCGGTTTTATCCTCGAAGAGGGGCTGGAAATGGCGGTTCTGGAAAAAGTCGTCAACAGCATGGCGCAGACGGCAAAAGCCGCCGACATCGCCATCGTCACCGGTGACACTAAAGTGGTGCCGCGCGGTGCGGCGGACAAACTGTTCATCAACACCGCAGGGCTGGGTGCTATTCCAGCCGATATTCATTGGGGCGCGCAGCAGCTCGTGCCGGGCGACGTGCTGCTGGTCAGCGGCACCCTCGGCGATCACGGCGCAGCCATTCTCAACCTGCGAGAACAACTGGGGCTGGATGGCGATTTGCGCAGCGACTGCGCGGTATTGACGCCATTGATTCAGACTCTGCGAGACATTCCCGGCGTGAAGGCCTTGCGTGATGCCACTCGGGGCGGAGTGAACGCGGTAGCCCATGAATTTGCAGCCTCCAGCGGCTGTGGTGTGATGCTGCATGAAGCCAGCCTGCCGGTGAAATCCGCCGTCCGCGGCGTGTGTGAATTGCTCGGGCTTGATGCCCTGAACTTCGCCAACGAAGGCAAGCTAGTGATAGGCGTGTCCGCAGGAGATGCAGAGCGCGTACTCTCCACGCTACGCTCGCACCCATTAGGCGGTGATGCCGCCATCATCGGCGAAATCACCGAGCGCCGCGGCGTGCACCTGACCGGGCTTTACGGCGTGCGTCGCACGTTAGATTTACCTCATGCCGAACCGCTGCCGCGGATCTGCTAACGCTATTTTCGCGCCCGCGGCGCATTGTAGGTAAGCACTATGTCATCAACAGCGATGAGCGATCTCGGCCAGCAGGGCCTGCTCGATATCACCCGGTCTTTGCTGCAACAACGCGATCTGTCCGGCGTTTGCGAAGCATTGACGCAGTTGGTCAAACAGGCCGGGCTTGCCGAACGGGTGGCTATTTTGTTGTGGCAGCCTGGCAATCAGCGCGTGAGTTTTCACGCCAGTGCCACCAGTGGGTCCGGAAAAAGCGGCGAAGAAATCCTGCTGGCGCAGGGCCCGATTCACCGGCTTTTGACCCGGCCTGATACGCTCAACTGCAGCTATCAAGAATTTTGTGCAGCCTGGCCGACGCTGACGAATAGCCCACTTTATCCTGAATTTGGTCGCTACGCCCTGCTCCCGCTGGCGCAGGAAGGCCGAATTGTAGGTGGATGTGAGTTTATCCGCGACAACGACGTAGCGTGGAGCGAAAAAGAGTTTCAGCGCCTGCAAACGCTGACTCAGCTGATCGCGATCGTCACCGAACAGTTCCTGACCCAGCTAAGCCGCAGCGCCGATCGCCAGCAGCTTCGCCTTGAGCGGGATAATTTCCGCATTCTGGTGGATATCACCAACGCCGTACTGTCGCGGCTCAACATTGACGAGCTGGTCAGCGAAGTGGCAAAAGCCCTTCACGATCATTTCCACATCGATGCGATTAGCGTGGTGCTCCGCAGCCCGCAGCCGGGCAAGCTCGACGTGTACACCAGCCATTATCTGGACGGTGAAGCGCCGCTGCATGATGTCGCTGAAGTGGACGAACGCGGTTCGCTGAGTGAGCAAATCTTCAAAAATCAGCAAATGATGCTGCTGACGCTGGCCAATCTGAATCAGCTGCCGCAGGGGGATCGCCAGCTGTTTTCCCTGTGGGGGAATGAGCTACAGAGCCTGTGCCTGCTGCCGCTGATGTCTGGCTCCACGACGCTCGGCGTGCTGAAACTGGCCCAGCGTAATGAACAGGTTTTCACTGCCAGCAATCTTCGTCTTCTGCGCCAGATTGCCGGACGGGTATCGATTGCGGTCGATAATGCGCTGGCATATCAGGAGATCCAGCGTCTGAAAGAGCGCCTGGCGGATGAAAACAAAGTGCTCACCGAACAGCTCAATACGCTGGATAACGATTTTGGCGAGATTATCGGGCGCAGCGATGCGATGCTTACCGTGCTGCGTCAGGTGGAAATGGTGGCGCAAAGCGACAGCACGGTGCTTATTCTCGGTGAAACCGGCACGGGTAAAGAGCTGATTGCGCGCGCCATTCACCATCTGAGCCATCGTCGTGAACAGCGGATGATCAAAATGAACTGCGCCGCGATGCCCGCCGGATTGCTGGAAAGCGACCTGTTCGGCCATTCGCGCGGGGCATTTACCGGGGCGAGCGCGCCACGCATCGGACGTTTCGAACTGGCAGACAAAAGCTCGCTGTTTCTTGATGAGGTCGGCGACATGCCGCTCGAGCTTCAGCCGAAGCTACTGCGCGTTTTACAGGATCAAGAATTTGAGCGCCTCGGCTGCAACAAACTGATTCGGACCGACGTTCGCCTGATTGCTGCCACCAATCGCGACCTGCGGCAAATGGTGGAAGACCGGGCGTTTCGCAGCGATCTTTATTATCGCCTGAACGTCTTTCCTGTCCAGCTGCCGCCGCTGCGTGAGCGCCCGGAGGATATTCCGTTACTGGCTAAAGCCTTCACCCATAAAATTGCCCGGCGACTTGGCCGTCAGATTGACAGCATTCCGGCGCACACGCTGCGCACGCTGAGTGAAATGCCATGGCCAGGGAACGTGCGTGAACTCGAGAATGTCATTGAACGCGCAGTTTTACTGACGTCGGGTCACGTGCTGCAATTCTCGCTGCCAGAAATGCTGTATCGCCCTACGGCACAGCCCGTCAATCAGGGTGAGCTGCCGCAGGAAGGTGAAGATGAAACGCAGCAGATCGTTCGCATACTGAAAGAAACCAATGGTGTGGTGGCCGGGCCGAAAGGTGCGGCTCAACGGTTGGGACTCAAACGGACAACGCTGCTGTCACGCATGAAGCGCCTGGGGATCGATAAAGACACATTGGTGTAAACCGGCAGGAAAAGCGATAAAGCCAGGACACGCACAAAGGAGGCGGTTTACCCGTATCAGCACGCCACCCACTTAGCGGTAAATTTCGACGCGACTTCTCCTGCGACGAGTTTCTTATTTCTTCGGTCGGTATTTTTCCGGTAGCTCAGGCACCGCGCGCTTATCATCAATCAGATGCAGGACAGTCAGCAACGGATGCCGCCACAGCATACGTGGCCCCGCCCAGCGCATAATCTGCTTCATCTCCTCCCGCTTAGCGGGCTGATAGCAATGAACCGGGCATTGCTTGCAGGCCGGTTTTTCTTCACCAAAGACACATTTGTCGAGACGTTTTTCGGCGTAGGCATTCAGCGCCGCGTAGTGCTCTGGCGCCGAAATGGCCTGCGGACAGCGTTTTGCATAGAGCGCAATCATCCGACGAATAGTCAGCTTCTCTCTGCAAATACGGCTTCCTGACATGGTGCTTCCTCATTCATAAGATGCATCAATAATACCCTTTTTAATAGGGGGATTCCAGGCAAGCGATGATCCTGAGTCCAAAAAGAGACCCAAACGGTTCTGGACAAAAAATGAGCACAGTATATTATTTGCGCACTTTCCGGGAGGAGTCCGGTCCATTATTCGTAAGGATTTTTTCGCTCTTTTAAAGACTTTCTCTTTTATGCATTTATCTAAAACTTTCTTTGCTCTCGTTTTGTGTACCACCACAATTATTTCTGGCCATGCATTCGCTTTTAACATGCCTTCAGAATTGACTACTTTAAATAATCAGAGCCTGACCCAGAAAATATCTGCACCAACGTCAGAAAATATAAAATCAAAAATTCTCGATCAATATTCTCGCTGGAAAGGAACACGCTATCATTTTGGTGGCTCGTCTCATCGGGGTATCGATTGCTCAGCGCTGATGCAGGCTGTTTTTCAGGGTTCAATGAACATGAGCCTGCCCCGCACCACCGGCGAGCAAATTAATCATGGTTTTCATATTGCTCAGAATGAGCTGAAACCTGGCGACCTGGTGTTTTTTAAAACCTCAAGAGCAACCCGCCATGTCGGCGTCTATGTGGGAAATAATGAATTTATCCACGCCTCGAAAATAAAAGGGGTGACGATTTCAAGTCTCGCTAATAATTACTGGCAAGCTCATTACGAAACTGCTCGTCGTATTACCGCAAATGCCTAAAGAAACCCCCGGTGATGTCAGCACATCACCGGGGGTTTTTCATCTCTTACGTCAACAGGCGTATCACTTCCGCCATTCCTCTGCTGAGGATTTTGTCCGGGCGCATCACGAACGCCAGCTGACGATGCAGTAGGGGCATCAGCGAATGAACCTCTAATCCTTCGCTGTCGAATGCATTCTCAACCGCCATCTTCGGCACGATACTCACCCCAAGTCCGGCCCTCACCAGCCGTTTTATCGCCTCAATACTGCCCGATTCCATCACCGGCGATATCGTCAGACCGCTGGCAGAAAACCAGCTGTCGATGAGCAAACGCGTTCCACTGCCCTCTTCGAAGGCGATCCACGGCAAGGCACACAGGCCGTCAGGCGAAATCGGCATCCCGCCCTTTCCCGAGCGGCAGATAAACACAAATTCCTCTTCCCGGCAGCGGTTAACTACCAGCTGACGACTGCTGACTGGCAGCGTGACCAATCCCAGATCAAGACGATTCTCTTCCACCGCCCGCACAATATCGACCGTATTTCCCGTTGTAACGCCTACCTGCAGCGAAGGGTAGGTTTCACGCAGGTATTGCAATGCGGGCGGCAACAGATGAATACACGCCGTCGCGCCGGTGCCAATTCGCACCTGGCCGCTCACGTCCTGCGAAACCTCACTCACCGCACGCACGGCATCATCAACAGCCTGCGAAATTCTCTCGCTGTGTGCAAGTAATGCAAGGCCCGCAGCCGTTGCCGTCACGCCGCGTCCGGTCCTTTCAACCAGCCGGGCACGCAGTGATTGTTCAAGCTGTCGGATTTGCAGACTTACCGCAAGCTGAGACAGGCCCAGCGCATCAGCGGCGGCGGAAAAACTTCCGCGCCCGACAACCAGGCGAAAAGTGGCTAAGTGACTCAGATTGAGAGACGTCATCTCTAAGTTTTTCTCATACACTGCATCAGGTTACGCCCCTACCACCTTAGGGATGGGCGGCATAGGCTGGATACCTTTGTAATAACATTGAGATAAAACAATGACCAGCGATTATCTGACGCCTACCCGCCGAGTGGCGACCTGCGCCGGGCTGAGCCAGCTTATTAACTGGGGCATATCCTTTTATATGCCAGGCACCTTTGCCCACGCCATCATGCTTACCACTGGCTGGGCGCCCTCTTTTATATACGGTGGTTTAACGCTGGCGATGCTCATCATGGCGGCTGTTTCCCCTTTCACCGCCATCCTCTATGCCCTGTTTATCGCGTTAATGACTTTTGTCTCGAACGGAACATCAACGCATTTACCGGAGCTTATCGCTAACTTCGGCCTTCCCGTCACCGTGGGAATGCTGTGGGGCATGGGCCAGACAGGTGCACGCCTGCTCGATGTGATCTCAGGGCAGCGCCTGACGCCCGCACGCCTGGCCGTCATTACATCGTTACTGATCCCGCTGTGTTTTCTGCTCGCGTTGACCGCCAACTATGCTCCTGTCGCCATCGCGGGGTTTGCCCTTGGATACGGCGGGGTCAACGGGTTGATGACGCTTGTGAAAGCCACGCTGCCATTGCAACTTTTCAACCCAGAACAGTACGCCGAACGCACCGGTTTGCTGCTGATCCCGGGCCAGCTGCTTGCTGCCATACCCCCTTTTGCCTGGGCCTGGCTTGACAGTCATGCAGGCATTGACGGTACGCTGTGGTTTTCGTTGTCACTCGGGGTGGTGATAGCCATTCTTGCGCTGGCGCTGGCGAAATGTGTCCAGTTACGTGGGCAATTTTCCGAACGGCTATCCAGTAATCCATGAAACGACCGCACCGTTTCATTTTCTCAGGAAGGCAGCGCGTACTTTGCATTTTTTCCATCATCAAGATGCTGGACTGATCGCCCGTTCTTTTTATACTGCGCCACAGACGGCAAAGGAGTGAATGGCGATGAATCTTCCCAACGCATCAGGGCTAAATGCAGTAAAAAAAGCACGTCAGATTAAAGTGAGCTACGTCAGAAAACGCCATCAGGATCCAAAAACCGGACGCACGCGTCATTACAGTCGTCATCCAAGTCTGGTGCTCAGCGGTAACTGGCTTGAAAAAGCGGGATTCCCCACGGGGGTAAGTGTCTGCGTGAGCGTGCAGTATGGACAACTGATTCTGAAGCCACAGTATTCAGCTATTACGCTGTCAATTGAGGCTTAAGGCATGTCATTTTTTGTTGAAGTTTCAGGCCCACTGTCAGCGCAGTTTTTACTGCGAGAAAGCCGCTGTTCATGCGACAATAGCGCCATCTTACGCGCATGAAAAATGCCTGAATACTATTGTTTTTCAACGAAATGGACATCATAACTCCATGACCACACTTGAAAATTTCGAAGCCCATACCCCGATGATGCAGCAGTACCTGAAGCTGAAAGCTCAGCATCCGGAGATCCTGCTGTTTTACCGTATGGGCGATTTTTACGAGTTGTTTTATGACGACGCCAAACGCGCTTCGCAGCTGCTTGATATTTCTCTGACCAAACGCGGCGCTTCAGCGGGTGAGCCGATCCCGATGGCGGGCGTTCCGTACCATGCGGTCGAAAACTATCTCGCAAAGCTTGTTAATCTGGGTGAATCTGCCGCCATCTGCGAGCAGGTTGGCGACCCGGCGACCAGTAAAGGTCCCGTAGAGCGTAAAGTTGTGCGCATCGTGACACCTGGCACCATCAGCGATGAAGCGCTGTTGCAGGAGCGTCAGGATAACCTGCTGGCCGCCATCTGGCAGGATGCAAAAGGCTACGGCTTTGCCACGCTGGATATCAGCTCCGGACGTTTTCGCCTGAGCGAACCAGCAGACCGTGAAACGATGGCCGCAGAACTGCAGCGCACCAACCCGGCCGAGCTGCTGTACGCCGAAGATTTCGCCGAAACGGCACTGATTGAAGGCCGCCGTGGCCTTCGCCGTCGCCCGCTGTGGGAGTTCGAAATTGACACCGCGCGCCAGCAGCTGAATTTGCAGTTTGGCACCCGTGACCTGGTCGGTTTTGGTGTGGAAAATGCGCCACGTGGCCTGTGTGCTGCGGGCTGCTTGCTGCAATACGTCAAAGATACGCAGCGCACCTCCCTGCCGCACATTCGCTCCATCACCATGGAACGCCAGCAGGACAGCATCATTATGGATGCAGCCACCCGTCGTAATCTGGAGATTACCCAGAACCTGGCGGGGGGCATCGAAAACACACTGGCAGCGGTACTCGACCGTACCGTCACGCCGATGGGCAGCCGCATGCTGAAGCGCTGGCTGCATATGCCAGTGCGCGATACGCAGGTATTGACCGAACGTCAGCAAACGTTGGGGGCACTGCAGGATCGCTGCGATGAACTGCAGCCCGTGCTGCGTCAGGTTGGCGATCTGGAACGTATTCTGGCTCGCCTGGCATTACGCACTGCACGTCCGCGCGATCTCGCGAGAATGCGCCACGCCTTCCAGCAGCTTCCTGAACTACGCGAACAGCTTGCGAACGTCGACAGCGCGCCAGTGCAAAAACTGCGCGAAACGATGGGTGAATTTACCGAACTGCGCGAGCTGCTTGAACGTGCAATCATCGATGCCCCACCGGTTCTGGTACGCGATGGCGGCGTGATTGCACCGGGTTATAACGCCGAACTAGACGAATGGCGGGCACTGGCCGATGGCGCAACCGACTATCTCGATAAGCTTGAAATCCGCGAGCGCGAACGTCTGGGCCTGGATACCCTGAAAGTCGGCTACAACGCCGTGCACGGTTACTACATCCAGATAAGCCGTGGCCAAAGTCATATGGCGCCTATCCATTACGTTCGCCGCCAGACGCTGAAAAATGCCGAGCGCTACATCATTCCAGAACTGAAAGAGTACGAAGACAAAGTTCTGACGTCGAAAGGCAAAGCCCTGGCCCTCGAAAAACAGATGTACGACGAGCTGTTCGACCTGCTGCTGCCACACCTGGCAGACCTGCAACAGAGCGCTGCGGCGCTGGCTGAACTCGATGTGTTGGTGAACCTGGCCGAGCGTGCCTATACCCTGAATTACACCTGCCCAAACTTCACCGATAAGCCGGGCATTCGCATCACCGAAGGTCGTCATCCGGTGGTCGAACAGGTGCTGAATGAGCCGTTTATTGCCAACCCGCTGACGTTGTCTCCGCAACGTCGAATGCTGATCATTACCGGTCCAAACATGGGCGGTAAAAGTACCTATATGCGCCAGACCGCGCTGATTGCATTGCTGGCATACATTGGCAGTTACGTGCCAGCGCAGAAGGTGGAGATTGGCCCGATCGACCGGATATTCACCCGCGTTGGCGCAGCGGACGATCTGGCCAGTGGTCGCTCGACGTTCATGGTTGAAATGACAGAAACCGCCAATATTCTGCATAACGCCACCGAGCAAAGCCTGGTGCTGATGGATGAAATTGGGCGTGGCACGTCGACCTATGACGGGCTGTCGCTGGCGTGGGCGTGTGCCGAAAGCCTGGCCAATCGCATCAAAGCAATGACGCTGTTTGCCACCCATTACTTCGAGCTCACGCAACTGCCGGAGAAAATGGAAGGCGTAGCCAACGTCCATCTCGACGCGCTGGAACACGGCGACACTATCGCCTTTATGCACAGCGTGCAGGACGGTGCGGCCAGCAAGAGCTATGGCCTGGCGGTTGCCGCACTGGCTGGCGTGCCGAAAGACGTGATCAAGCGCGCACGGCAGAAACTGCGTGAGCTGGAAAGCTTGTCGCCAGGCGCGGGTGCGACTCAGGTCGACGGCACGCAAATGTCTCTGCTTTCAGTACCGGAGGAAACGTCCCCCGCCGTTGAAGCGCTGGAGAATCTCGACCCGGATTCACTCTCTCCGCGTCAGGCGCTGGAGTGGATTTACCGCCTGAAAAGTCTGGTGTAACCCATCTAAGTGAACAACAAAATCAAAGCCGAAAGCATCATGCTTTCGGCTTTTTTCTTAATAACATCGCGCTTCACCTGCAAAAGGAATAACAATGAATCCCTATATCTCAGAAATCATTGATGCCCATATCGCTATCGAAAACTGTCTTGGCCAGGGGGAAGGCGACCAGGATGCGCTTCTTTCCCGCTTTAGCAGTGACTTTACGATGGTCGCACCGAGCGGGGTCAGCTTCGATTACGCCACACTGTGCAACTTTTTCCAGACACAACGTGGCGCACGTGCAGGGCTGAAAATTGTGGTCGAGAATATTGAGTTGGTGGCTGAATGGTCAGAAGGTGCTGCGCTGCGTTATACCGAAAAGCAAACCCTGCCAGGGCAAGCGACCACGTCGCGCTGGTCAACGGTGATATTGCAACGTCAGGGTGAGAAAATAATCTGGCGTCACCTGCATGAAACTGCGCAGGCATAGCGGGACAGAAAAGAAAAAGGCCCGTCGTAATGACGGACCTTTCTGGATAGAAACTGATTTTCTCGCGGGCTGTGTTATTCGCGGAACAGCGCTTCGATGTTCAGACCTTGTCCCTGCAGAATTTCACGCAGACGACGCAGACCTTCTACCTGAATCTGGCGAACGCGTTCACGAGTCAGGCCAATCTCACGGCCGACATCTTCCAGCGTTGCTGCTTCATACCCCAGTAAACCGAATCGACGTGCCAGCACTTCACGCTGTTTGGCGTTCAGTTCGAACAGCCATTTGACGATGCTTTGTTTCATATCATCGTCCTGCGTGGTGTCTTCCGGGCCGTTATCTTTTTCATCGGCCAGGATGTCCAGCAGCGCTTTTTCAGAATCGCCACCAAGTGGGGTGTCGACTGAGGTGATGCGCTCGTTGAGACGCAGCATACGGCTTACGTCATCAACCGGTTTGTCCAACTGCTCAGCAATCTCTTCTGCGCTCGGCTCGTGATCCAACTTGTGGGATAACTCACGCGCGGTACGCAGATAAACGTTGAGCTCTTTGACGATATGGATTGGCAGACGAATCGTACGGGTTTGGTTCATAATTGCCCGTTCAATGGTCTGACGAATCCACCAGGTTGCATAGGTCGAGAAACGGAATCCGCGCTCAGGGTCGAATTTTTCGACAGCACGAATCAGCCCCAGATTGCCCTCTTCAATCAAGTCCAGCAAAGCCAGACCACGATTGCTGTAACGGCGAGCAATTTTAACCACCAGACGCAAGTTACTCTCAATCATCCGGCGGCGGGACGCTACGTCACCACGCAACGCACGTCGTGCGAAATAGACTTCTTCTTCGGCTGTTAACAGTGGAGAGTAACCAATCTCTCCAAGGTAAAGCTGAGTCGCATCCAACACACGCTGTGTAGCACCCTGCGATAACAGCTCTTCCTCAGCTACTTCGTTATCACTGGGTTCCTCTTCTACTAAGGCTTTCTCATCGAAAGTCTCTGCTCCGTTCTCATCAAATTCCGCGTCTTCATTTAAATCATGAACTTTCAGCGTATTCTGACTCATAAGGTGGCTCCTACCCGTGATCCCTGGACGAAACACACCTCACGGTTGTTTCGCCAAATTATCGCTGCGGCAAATACTGCAGCGGGTTGACGGATTTCCCCTTGTAACGAATTTCAAAATGCAAGCGTGTTGAACTGGTTCCGGTGCTACCCATGGTAGCGATTTTCTGCCCCGCCTTCACTTCTTGTTGTTCCCGGACCAGCATTGTATCGTTATGGGCGTAGGCGCTCAGGTAATCATCGTTGTGTTTGATGATAATAAGATTACCGTAACCGCGCAGTGCGTTACCGGCATAGACGACGCGCCCATCACCGGTCGCGACGATAGCCTGTCCTTTACTGCCTGCAATATCGATACCTTTGTTGCCGCCGTCGCCGCCACTAAAGTTTTCGATGATTTTGCCGTCAGTCGGCCAGCGCCAAGAAGAGATCGGCGAACTGGTAGACGTACTGCTTGCAGTCGGTTGGGCAGTGCTCGCAATTGGTGCCGTAACAGGCGCTGTGACCATAGTCGCAGGCTGGTTGTTAGGCAACATTTTGTTAGCACTTTGTTCACCTGAATCCTCAGAATACGTAATTGTTGGTTGAGACGCAACCACTGCGGAGGAATTTTGTGCAGGTTTTGAGACTAATCCAGGCGAAGCGGCGCTGGCCTGTTCGCTAGCCTGTGCTACGGCGTTATTCCCGGTGATTGGCTGCCCGGAAGCATTACCCACCTGCAGAACCTGACCGACATTCAAACCGTACGGTGCAGCGACGTTGTTACGCTGCGCCAGGTCGCGGAAATCGTTCCCGGTAACCCATGCAATATAGAACAGAGTGTCGCCGCGCTTCACGGTATAGGTGCTGCCACCGGCGTAGCTGCCTTTTGGAATGTCACCGTATTTGCGGTTGTAGACAATATGTCCGTCAACAACCTGTACCGGCTGCTGTGAAGCCACTGGCTGAGCGCTTTGAATTTGCGGCTGAGCGGGTGCAGTCTGAACCGGCGCGGTTTGTACCGGCTGCGGTTGCGGGGCCGTCTGAGGCGCGGTGCTCATGGACGACGGTGGCGTAATTAACATTCCGGAATCGGTACTGGACGACGAGCCGCCCACGGAACTGACCGGAGCAGGCGCATTGCTGGTCGTCGTGCATCCTGCCAGCCAAAGTGAAACCAGTGATAAAGCCGCAACGCGACTAACGGTGAATTTTGGGCTTCCCGCGCTCATTTATCCCCCAGGAATATGTTAACTGCCAGTGACTTAAAAACCGTGAAAGACGACGGTAAATCACACAAAAAAAGTGTGCTCACCCTACGCCAAAAGACGCGTCGAAAGAAACAGGAAAACTCCTGTATTACGCCAGTTCGCCTTTGACTAAAGGCACAAAGCGAACCGCTTCCACGGTATCGATGATAAATTCGTCTCCCCGCCGACGAACACGTTTAAGAACCTGGTGTTCCTCACCCACGGGTAAAACGAGAATGCCGCCCTCATCCAGCTGCGACATGAGTGCCGCCGGAATTTCCTGCGGCGCTGCCGTGACAATAATGGCATCAAATGGCGCTCTTGCATGCCATCCTTGCCATCCATCGCCGTGGCGAGTTGAAACATTATGTAAATCAAGCTGCTTGAGACGACGTCGCGCATGCCATTGCAGGCTTTTGATTCGCTCAACGGAACAGACGTGGTGCACCAGATGCGCAAGGATAGCGGTCTGGTAGCCAGAACCGGTGCCGATTTCCAGCACCCGTGACTCCGGCGTCAGTTCAAGCAGTTCGGTCATTCGCGCCACCATGTACGGCTGCGAGATGGTTTGCCCCTGACCAATGGGCAGCGCGACGTTTTCCCACGCCTTGTGTTCAAAGGCTTCATCAATAAATTTTTCGCGCGGCACCTGAGCAATGGCATCGAGCACATGCTCGTCCAGAATGCCCTGGTTTCGCAGTTGATTGAGAAGGCTTTGTACGCGTTTGCTTACCATTGCACACCGACTCCTACACGTTCCAGCCAGCCGGAGACAACCTCCTGCGCGCTGTGAGCGGTCAAATCAACGTGCAGCGGCGTGACGGAAACGTAGCCTTCATCCACCGCGGCAAAATCCGTATCCGGTCCGGCGTCGCACTTATCCCCCGGCGGCCCAATCCAGTAAAGGGTGTTACCACGCGGGTCTTCCTGCGGGATAACGGTATCGGCCGGATGACGACTGCCGCAGCGCGTCACGCGGATACCTTTAATTTCCGAAAGCGGAAGATCCGGTACGTTGATATTGAGGATTCGTCCGGTGCGCAGCGGCTCACGCGCCAGTGCGCGCAGAATAGAGCACGTCACCGCCGCAGCGGTGTCGTAATGCTTATGCCCATTCAGCGAAACGGCGAGCGCAGGAAAACCGAGATGACGGCCTTCCATTGCCGCAGCCACCGTGCCGGAGTAAATCACGTCATCACCCAGGTTTGGTCCGGCGTTAATGCCGGAAACGACCACATCGGGCCGCGGGCGCATCAGGGTATTCACGCCGAGGAAAACACAATCCGTCGGAGTGCCCATCTGCACTGAGATGTCGCCATTTTCCAGAGTGAAAGTACGGAGAGAAGATTCCAGGGTCAGAGAATTAGACGCCCCACTGCGGTTACGATCGGGTGCAACAACCTGAACCTCGGCAAACTCGCGCAAGGCCTTCGCCAGGGTTTGGATCCCCGGCGCGTAGATCCCGTCATCGTTACTCAGCAATATTCGCATAATCACCTGTTGTGTTGATAAGTTCCCTTACAACACTGGTGGCAAAACTGCCTGCCGGCAGCCAGAAACGCACCTCGACGGTGACGTCATCCCACCAGTTCCAGCTCATCTGTTGCGGGTAGAGAAGCATTGCGCGTCGCGCAGCCTCGACTTTTTCGCGCAGCAATAACGACTGCAGCTGCGTTTCTTCCGCCAGCGTCTGCTGTTCAAATTCCAGGGCCGCACGCTGCGTTCCCCAGTCACCGCTGCCTGGCAGCGATGCAGTAATCATGAGCTCACGATGATCAACGCGGGACTGAAGCTCGGGCATCTCTTCATTCGTTGCCACAAACCAGCTGCCGCGTCCCGCTAATTGTAGCGCATCGCCGTCAACAACTTGATTAAAGTCCGGTTTTTTTAAACGTTCGCTCACCAGCTGATTAAACAACGCACTGCGGGCTGCAGACAACCAAAAACTGCGTTTATTACGATCTCGTACCGGCGCATCGCTCTGTGCCCAGCGCAGCGCACCAAGCAGATTACTGCCGCCAAGACCGAAACGCTGTGCGCCAAAATAGTTCGGCACGCCCTTTTCGGCAATGGCTTGCAGACGAGCTTCCGCTTCCTCGCGATTACTGACCTCACGCAGCACCAGGGTAAATGCGTTACCCTTCAGCGCCCCGAGGCGCAGCTTGCGTTTATGGCGCGCGTACTCCAGCACCTGGCAGCCTTCCAGCTCAAACTTGCTTAAATCCGGCATCTCTTTGCCCGGCAAACGGACGCACAGCCACTGCTCGGTTACTGCGTGCTTATCCTTCTGCCCGGCAAAACTCACTTCACGAGCGTGCACTTTGAGAAATTTCGCCAGCGCATCGGCCACAAAACGGGTATTGCAGCCGTTTTTCAGGATGCGAACCAGCAGCTGTTCACCTTCACCGTCTGGCGAAAAGCCCAGGTCTTCGACCACCAAAAAATCTTCCGGATTGGCCTTCAGCAACCCCTGCCCCTGCGGCTTACCGTGCAGCCAGGTCAGCTCATTGAACATTATCATGGGCGAGCCTTGTGCAGCAGTGCCACGGCCTCGCAGGCAATGCCTTCCCCGCGACCGGTAAAGCCGAGCTTTTCGGTGGTGGTGGCTTTCACATTGACGTCATCCATGTGACAGCCCAAATCTTCCGCGATAAATACGCGCATCTGTGGGATGTGCGGCAGCATTTTTGGCGCCTGCGCGATGATTGTCACGTCGACGTTGCCGAGCGTGTAGCCTTTGGCCTGAATACGACGCCAGGCTTCACGCAGCAGTTCGCGGCTGTCTGCGCCTTTGAAGGCCGGGTCGGTGTCCGGGAACAGCTTGCCGATGTCACCCATCGCCGCTGCACCGAGCAGAGCGTCCGTCAACGCATGCAGCGCAACGTCGCCATCGGAGTGAGCCAGCAGGCCTTTTTCGTAAGGCACGCGCACGCCGCCAATGATAATCGGGCCAACGCCACCGAAAGCATGTACGTCAAAACCGTGTCCAATTCGCATTATGCCTGCTCCTGAAATCCGCAATGAGTGAGGTAAAATTCTGCCAACGCCAGGTCTTCCGGGCGAGTCACTTTGATATTATCAGCCCTTCCGGCGACAAGCTGTGGATGGAAGCCACAATATTCCAGCGCCGATGCTTCATCAGTCACCGTCGCACCTTCGTTGAGCGCCCGCGTCAGGCAGTCAAAAAGGAGTTCGCGCGGGAAGAATTGCGGCGTCAGCGCGTGCCAGAGGTCGTTTCGGTCAACGGTATGGGCAATCGCCGCTTTACCTGGCTCGGCGCGCTTCATGGTGTCGCGCACCGGTGCTGCCAAAATCCCACCAACGCGGCTGGTTTCGCTCAGCGCCAGCAGGTTCGCTAAATCGTCCTGATGCAAACACGGACGCGCCGCATCGTGCACCAACACCCACTGCGCTTCGCCAGCCTCTTTCAGACCAGCCAGCACGGAATCGGCACGCTCGGCGCCACCTTCAACGACGGTGATTTGTGGATGGTTAGCGAGCGGGAGCTGCTGAAAGCGGGCGTCGCCGTCGCTGATGGCGATAATGACGCGTTCAATCCGCGGGTGTGCCAGCAAAGCGGCGACCGCGTGTTCGAGAATCGTTTTGTTACCGATTGAGAGATATTGCTTCGGGCATTCCGTTTGCATACGGCGGCCAAATCCGGCTGCCGGCACCACGGCGCAAACGCCCGGAAAAGTGGCTGCCATGCGATTATCCTGGCTTGAGTTTATTGATTGTTCTGCCGCGAACCCTGATTCTGCACTTGATTGCGTTTAGACGCATCCGGCACCAGACGATAAAACGTTTCGCCCGGGCGAGTCATGCTGAGTTCGTTGCGAGCGCGTTCTTCGATAGCTTCCTGACCGCCGTTGAGATCGTCAATTTCGGCGAAAAGCTGATCGTTGCGCGCTTTAAGTTTGGCGTTTGTTGCCTGCTGAGCCGCCACGTCATCGTTGACGCGACTGTAGTCATGAAGACCATTCTTGCCGAACCACAGCGAGTACTGTAGCCAGACCAGCAATGCCAGCAACAGCAGCGTTAATTTACCCATCCTGCCCCCTGAAAAACGGCATCATCATCCCATAACTTGCCGGAGTGCTCTACCCTGGCCTGCGGACGATGCCGCATATCGCGGGGAATGTACCACATTTTGCCCGTTGAGTCGTAGGCCTCAATAGAAACGAACGTACTTCCGCCCACGACTACCCCAACAGCCACAGGAACAGCAGGCCAAAGAGCGCCGCGACTGTTATCAGGGTCACCACAATACTGTAGAGGAGTTTGCCGTTCATCAGCGAATGGAGCGCAATGCCGATAACCACGGAGACGGGCAGTAGCGCCAGGAAGAAAGGCCAGGTGTAGAGGAAGAAGAACAGCGTGTTGCTGCCGTAAAACAAAAAAGGAATACCCAGCGCCAATAGCCATGCAACAAAACCCACGACCGCGCCGGATAAAGACCAGGTGGTCTCTTCGGTTTCGGTAATCATGGGTTCTGTACGAGTAATGGTAATGTTCTGGGTATTGCGCATATCAAATCCTGTTTCTTGACTAGCCGGAAAACCGGCCTGGTCTCAGGATCTGATAATATCGCCCTGTCTCAGCAGGTCTAATAATTGGTTAACCAAATTTGTTACCAATTGTTCACCATCCAGGTGAATTTCGGCCTTTTCGGGCGCTTCATAAACCGAATCAATACCGGTGAAATTGCGCAGTTCACCGGCGCGGGCTTTTTTATACAGCCCCTTCGGGTCGCGGGTTTCACACACCGCCAGCGGCGTGTCGACGAACACCTCCACAAACCGGCCAGCGCCGACTCTGTCGCGCACCATCTGCCTTTCAGCACGGTGCGGCGAAATAAAGGCCGTTAACACCACCAGACCCGCATCCACCATCAGGTTCGCGACTTCACCTACCCGGCGAATATTCTCTTTACGGTCGTCATCGCTGAAGCCCAAATCGCTGCACAGGCCGTGGCGAACGTTATCGCCATCCAGCAAATAGGTGCTGACGCCATGCTGATGCAGCGCCTCTTCCAGTGCACCCGCGACCGTCGATTTACCCGAGCCCGAAAGCCCGGTAAACCACAGCACAACCCCACGGTGACCGTGAAGTTGTTCGCGCTGCTCTTGCGTTACAGGATGTGGGTGCCAGACGACGTTTTCGTCATGCTGCGCCATTACTTGCCTCCCAGCAGGTCGCGTGCGCCCCAGTGTGGGAAGTGTTTGCGCACCAGCGCATTCAGCTCGAGTTCAAAGGCGCTAAAATCGCTGCCGCCCGCAACGGCCGTTTCCTGCTGCGGCTCGCGCACCATACCTGCGCCGACGGTCACGTTAGTCAGACGGTCGATGAAGATAAGGCCGCCCGTGACAGGATTATGCTGATATTTGTCGAGCACCAGCGGTTCGTCAAAGGTGACATCCACCAGCCCGATCCCGTTCAGCGGCAGATTCGCCACCTCACGCTGAGTCAGATTGTTGATATCCACCTGATACTGAACCCGGTCGATGCGCGCCCGGGTTTTCTTCCCGGCGATTTTAATTTCATAGCTCTGGCCCGGCTGGAGCGGCTGTTCAGCCATCCATACCACATCCACGCTGGCGCTCTGCACCGCAGGCAGCGTGTCGTTCACGTCGACCAGCAGGTCACCACGGCTGATATCAATTTCATCTTTCAGCACCAGGGTGATGGCTTCACCCGCAGCGGCTTCCTGCAAGTCACCGTCAAAGGTCACAATACGCGCAACGGCAGATTCCACGCCCGATGGCAGCACTTTCACACGCTGACCGACGCTGACCGTGCCGGACGCCAGGGTTCCCGCATAGCCACGGAAATCGAGGTTGGGTCGGTTCACGTACTGCACCGGGAAGCGCAGCGGCTGGCTTTCGACAATGCGTTTGATCTCAACGGTTTCCAGCACTTCCAGCAGCGTTGGGCCACTGTACCACGGCATGTTTGCACTTTGGCTGGCAACGTTATCGCCTTCGAGGGCAGACAATGGCACAAAACGGATATCCAACTCGCCCGGCAACTGCCCGGCAAATGACAGATAAGCTTCACGAATTTCGTTAAACGTCTCTTCGCTGTAGTTAACGATATCCATTTTGTTCACTGCCACCACCAGATGCTTAATGCCCAGCAGCGTGGCGATAAAACTGTGACGACGGGTCTGATCGAGCACGCCTTTGCGCGCGTCCATCAGCAGGATCGCCAGATCACAGGTAGATGCGCCAGTCGCCATGTTGCGGGTGTACTGCTCGTGGCCCGGGGTGTCGGCAATGATAAATTTGCGCTTCTCGGTGGAGAAGTAACGATACGCCACGTCGATGGTGATGCCCTGCTCACGCTCGGCCTGCAGGCCATCCACCAGCAGCGCCAGGTCGAGTTTCTCGCCCTGCGTGCCGTGACGCTTACTGTCATTGTGCAGCGAAGACAGCTGATCTTCGTAAATCTGGCGGGTATCGTGCAGCAGGCGACCAATCAGGGTGCTTTTGCCGTCATCCACGCTGCCGCAGGTCAGAAAGCGCAGCAGGCTCTTGTGCTGCTGGGCGTGCAGATACGCTTCCACGCCGCCTTCATCGGCAATTTGTTGTGCAATCGTTGTGTTCATGGCGGCTCCTTAGAAATAACCCTGGCGTTTCTTCAGCTCCATGGAGCCTGCCTGGTCGCGGTCGATCATGCGGCCTTGTCGTTCACTGGTCGTGGACACCAGCATCTCTTCAATAATTTCCGGTAATGTCTGCGCGTTCGATTCTACCGCGCCAGTCAGCGGCCAGCAGCCGAGGGTACGGAAACGCACCATCTGCTGTTTGATCTCTTCACCAGGCTGCAGATTGATACGATCGTCGTCGATCATCATCAGCATACCGTCGCGCTCGAGCACCGGACGAGGAGCGGCCAGATACAGCGGAACGATTTCAATATTTTCCAGATAGATGTACTGCCAGATATCCAGCTCGGTCCAGTTGGAGAGCGGGAACACGCGGATGCTTTCACCTTTATTAATCTGGCCGTTGTAGTTGTGCCACAGTTCCGGGCGCTGGTTTTTCGGGTCCCAACGGTGGAAACGATCGCGGAAAGAATAAATACGCTCTTTGGCGCGGGATTTCTCTTCATCACGACGGGCCCCGCCGAACGCGGCGTCAAAGCCGTATTTGTTCAGCGCCTGTTTCAGGCCTTCGGTTTTCATGATGTCGGTGTGCTTGGCGCTGCCGTGCACAAACGGGTTAATGCCCATCGCCACGCCTTCTGGGTTTTTATGCACCAGCAGTTCGCAGCCGTAGGCTTTAGCGGTCCGGTCACGGAACTCGTACATCTCACGGAATTTCCACCCGGTATCCACGTGCAGCAGCGGGAATGGCAGCGTGCCCGGATAGAAGGCTTTACGCGCCAGATGCAGCATCACACTGGAATCTTTACCGATGGAATACATCATCACCGGGTTGAAAAATTCAGCCGCCACTTCGCGGATAATGTGGATGCTTTCCGCTTCCAGCTGCCGCAAGTGAGTGAGTCGTTTATGGTCCATAACCATTCCTTATAAGGCCAGATCTAAGCCAGATTCACCACAGAAGAGTTGAACCCTTCTGAGTCTGTTGTGTGTTGAAACCAGGCAAGCTGATGATGCAACTGCACCACCTCACCCACCACCAGCAGCGCTGGCATCGGGGCGTCTTTCGCGAGGCTTTCGAGTTGTTGCAATGTGCCGACGGTCACCTGCTGATTGGCACGCGTGCCGCAGCTGATAACGGCCACCGGCGTCTGACTGTCACGACCGTGGGCGATGAGCTGTTGGCTGATTTCAGCAGCCTTCATGGTGCCCATGTAAATTGCCAGGGTCTGACGACTTTGCGCCAGGTGCGCCCAGTCAAACGGGGTGCTGTCGGCTTTGTAATGTCCGGTAACAAAGGTCACGCTCTGGGCATAATCGCGATGGGTCAGCGGAATACCCGCGTAGGCCGTTGCGCCTGCCGCGGCGGTCACGCCCGGCACCACCTGGAAAGGCACGCCCGCTTCTGCTGCGGCCTGTAATTCTTCGCCGCCGCGACCAAAAATGAACGGGTCGCCGCCTTTCAGGCGCACCACGTTTTTGCCTGCCAGCGCGGCTTCCACCAGCAGACGGTTGGTTTCATGCTGCGGCACGCTGTGGGTGCCCGCTCGTTTACCGACGCAAATCAGCTCTGCGTCGCGGCGCACCAGCTCACGCACGCCTTCACTGACCAGGTGGTCATAAAACACCACATCGGCCTGTTGGATAACCTGCAAACCGCGCAGCGTCAGCAGGCCCGCATCGCCCGGTCCTGCGCCCACCAGCACGATTTCACCCATCTGGCGTTCAGGCTGATTCAGCTCATCTTCCAGCGCCTGCTGGGCCGCAGCTTCATTGCCCGCCACCATCAGGCTGGCAAATCGTCCGGTAAACACGCGCTCCCAAAAACGACGGCGCTCGGCCGTGGTGTGCAAACGCGTTTGAATATGATGTCGCCAGTAGCTCGCTGCCTGCGCCATACGCCCGAGGTTCGTAGGCAACAATGCTTCGATTTTTTCTCGCAGCAGACGCGCCAGCACGGGAGCCGTTCCACTGGAGGAAATCGCCACCAGCAGCGGAGAACGATCGACGATTGACGGGAACACAAAGGAGCACAGCGGCTGATTATCAACCACGTTCACCAGGCGCTGACGGGCATTCGCCGCCTCATAAACGCGCTGGTTAAGTTCGCTGTCGTCAGTGGCGGCAATCACCAGAAACACCGGGTCTATCTGCGCGTCGTCGAACTCGTTCGCCAGCCATTCAATCGACTGCTGATTGGCCAGTTCGGCCAGCTCGGGAGAGAGTTGTTGCGCGACGACGCGCACATTTGCCTCGGCCCGCCGTAACAGCAGGATTTTTCGGGCAGCAATATCGCCCCCGCCGATAACCAGAACCGGACGGTTTTTCAGGGAGGCAAAAAGAGGCAAATAGTCCACGGCTCTACAACTCATTCACATTCAGCATAGGGGGACTATAGGGGGAGGCTCTGAGCAAATGAAATTACGAAAAGGAATGAGTAGTTCCGCAATGGAATAACAGCCCGAAAATACAAATGCCAAAAAGTGCTTAACGCGCGATATTTCGCCACTTTAGGAAGAATTGAAATTGTGTTAGGCCGGTCACAGTTTCATACTATGCCGTGATTATTTGATCCCCATTGTAAGGACACACTATGTTTTCCGCCTTGTGCCGCCGCCTTGTTCCTCTGGCGTTAGGCGCATGCTTTACGGCGTCTGCCTTTGCCGCATCGACTCCCACTGGCGCCATTGCCAACCAGCAAGCCCGTTATATCGCCACTTACTTTCCCGGCCGCATGACCGGCAGCCCGGCTGAAATGCTGTCAGCGGATTACGTGCGCCAGCAGTTTGCGCAGATGGGTTATGAAAGCGATATTCGCACCTTTAACAGCCGCTATCTTTACACCACTAAAGATAAGCGCCAGAACTGGCACAAAATCACCGGCAGCACGGTTATCGCCGCGCATGAAGGCAAAGCCAGCCAGCAGATTATCGTCATGGCGCATCTTGACACTTACGCGCCGCACAGTGATACGGATGTCGAAAACAATCTCGGCGGCCTGACGCTGCAAGGCATCGACGATAACGCGATGGGCGTGGGCGTGATGCTGGAACTGGCGGAACGTTTAAAGAATATCCCGACCGAGTACAGCATCCGCTTTATCGCCACCAGCGGTGAAGAGGAAGGCAAACTGGGCGCAGACAACCTGCTACAGCGCATGAGCGCCGCAGAGAGGAAAAACACGCTGCTGGTTATCAATCTCGATAACCTGGTCGTGGGCGACAAACTCTATTTCAATAGCGGGAAATCAACGCCTGCCTCGGTGCGTAAACTGACCCGAGATCGCGCACTCAGCATTGCCCGCAGCCATGGCATTCAGGCGGCTATTAATCCGGGTCTGAACGCCAACTATCCGAAAGGCACGGGCTGTTGCAACGACGCAGAGGTGTTTGATAACGCGGGGATCCCGGTCCTTTCCGTCGAAGCCACCAACTGGTCACTCGGCAAAAAAGACGGTTTTCAGCAGCGGGCGAAATCCCGCTCCTTCCCGGATGGCACCAGCTGGCATAACGTGCGTCTCGACAATCTGCAGTACATCGATAAAGCCCTGCCCGGCCGTATTGAGCACCGCGGTCGCGACGTCGTAAAAATCATGCTGCCGCTGGTGAAAGAACTGGCGAAGGCGGGGAAATAACCTCCCTTTAGATCCTATTTATCCCCGCTGGCGCGGGGAACACTGCCAAAATCTCCCGGTTTTATGCCCATCACACGGTTTATCCCCGCTGGCGCGGGGAACACTTATATTTCCGCTCCCGCCCGCTCGTTGCCTCCGGTTTATCCCCGCTGGCGCGGGGAACACTTCTCGCTTCATGTCGTCGCCGAGCGTTTTCTCGGTTTATCCCCGCTGGCGCGGGGAACACTCAAAAGTTTTGTGTTTATCCAGGGGGAGCATCGGTTTATCCCCGCTGGCGCGGGGAACACCCGTTCATTCTCCATATAAAGGTGTTATTGGGCGGTTTATCCCCGCTGGATCGAACCAGAGTTCCATATCAGCCGGTTTATCCCCGCTGGCGCGGGGAACACGGGATGGCCAGCGGGAAACGCACGCCGAAACCCGGTTTATCCCCGCTGGCGCGGGGAACACACGGCTGAGCAGGTGGCAACGCCGGTTTCCCGCGGTTTATCCCCGCTGGCGCGGGGAACACCCCGGATCGAGGTTTGGAAATTACGTTGCTGACGGTTTATCCCCGCTGGCGCGGGGAACACTCGCGGACGTGGATACTTCAAGGACGACAGCGCGGTTTATCCCCGCTGGCGCGGGGAACACGCCATGTGCAGCCGAGCATGGATAGCCAGAGACGGTTTATCCCCGCTGGCGCGGGGAACACAATATGTCCGTGACGGTATCGAGTACGCGGGCCGGTTTATCCCCGCTGGCGCAGGGAACACCCGGCATCTGTTAATTCAGCTGCCGGAATCGGCGGTTTATCCCCGCTGGCGCGGGGAACACGCCCCCTGCGCGGCAAGCCAGTTGTTAACCGCCGGTTTATCCCCGCTGGCGCGGGGAACACGTTAATGATGATTAATGCGTGAATAGATAACCCGGTTTATCCCCGCTGGCGCGGGGAACACGGCTTTCCACACATCACCATCCCGCCGCCCTGCGGTTTATCCCCGCTGGCGCGGGGAACACGGATGGTAAAAGTAAATCCTGCATCCCCAACTCGGTTTATCCCCGCTGGCGCGGGGAACACGTTGCGCTCTCCCGTTGTGCATGTACGATTAACGGTTTATCCCCGCTGGCGCGGGGAACACTCTGGAGGTGTTAAATGCCGTGTACAAGCCCTCGGTTTATCCCCGCTGGCGCGGGGAACACTTTTTGGTATCCCATCATCGCAGAGTTATTAGCGGTTTATCCCCGCTGGCGCGGGGAACACCAGAGCCTCGACGTTTGGCATCTTGCACAGAACGGTTTATCCCCGCTGGCGCGGGGAACACGTTCAATGACCTTCCGACAGGTGGCAAAGTTGCGGTTTATCCCCGCTGGCGCGGGGAACACTATTCACCATCGACCTCGATAGCAACAGGATGCGGTTTATCCCCGCTGGCGCGGGGAACACGTGTTTCCGGTGACGGGGTTATCTGTAAATTCCGGTTTATCCCCGCTGGCGCGGGGAACACGCCAATGCGCAAAGCATCCATAAAATGATTGTCGGTTTATCCCCGCTGGCGCGGGGAACACGCCCTGTATCCAGCCCGACGCGGTGCGGTTGTCGGTTTATCCCCGCTGGCGCGGGGAACACGTCGTTGTCTGAAAAATCGTTGCTGTCATGGTCGGTTTATCCCCGCTGGCGCGGGGAACACTCTTAAAGTATACCATTGATTTATAAAAACTTTTCAACCTCAAGAAAATCCACCAACTATTTTTGATTTTTAAAGAACTGTAACTTATTGATTTTCAGAGGGTAAAAATGACACTAATCTCAGCCCATCGAGTTCCACCGGGATCCGTCGATTAACGCCCCAGGTTTGAAAATCAAACCCCGATTCGTTATTCATCGCCCAGGCCATAACAACGTTACCTTCATCCGCCAGAACCTGAATTTGCTGCCAAATCATTTCACGGACTTTACGTGAAACATCTCCCACATAGACCCCCGCACGGATTTCGAGCAGCCATACGGCCAGCCGCCCACGCAATCGCGGGGGAACATTTTCAGTGACAACAACCAGCATACTCACCCTCTCCCTCCCCGGTGACCAACATCACCCAGTGAGACAGGTTCAGGAATGGCTGGAGGCTGCGCATCGTCAAAAGGTTGTGGAGGCGCGATTTCCCCCGCAGCTAAGACGTCTTCAATCAAAGGGATCAGACGCGTGAGTGTTTTCTGGCTACGGAAAACATCCCGACATGCGAGACGAACGTCCTTATCAGGGAATTGAGGTTGCTTTGCCGCTATTTCAAAAGCCATAGGGACGACCCCGTCAAACTTCACGATGTCAGCAATATCGTAGACAAACGACAGGGGCTTGCCGGAATGCACGAAACCAATCGCTGGCGCATACCCTGCCGCAAGTACTGCCGCTTCGGTTATCCCGTACAGACATGAGGTAGCAGCGCTAATGCATCGATTAACTACATCTCCGCGTTCCCAGTCTTTTGGATCATAGCGTCGTCCCTGCCATTTAATCCCGTAACGTTTTGCCAATAACACATACGTCTGACGAACTCTCACCCCTTCGATACCACGAAGTTGCTCAATCGATCGCCGGGTCGGCGCAGGCTCACCAAAACGCAGTTCAAACATCTTGCGTACCACTTTCAAGCGCAGCTCTTCATTCAGGGCCAGCTTTGCCTGATACAACAACCGATCCGATCGGGCACCTCCAGGTTGCCCGCTGGCATATACCCGCACGCCCGTCTCGCCTACCCATACCAGTAAGGTTCCGGTGGTTGCCGCAAGACGGACAGCCGCATGTGACACCCGGGTTCCAGGTTCAAGCATGATGCACGCTACCGAACCTACCGGAATGTGTGTGCGAATCCCGGTTTTATCGATCAGAACAAAAGCCCCATCAATAACGTCGATTTGGCCATACTGAAGAAAGATCATCGACGTACGATCTTTGATGGGGATCGGGGAAAGGGGTACGTATGTCATCGAGTTATCCTCTTCTGATCAGCAGCAGCCCACATCCCAGCCCCTTACTTTTGCCGAGTCCTTTTCGTAATGTGGCTAAAAACAGCTCTGCGTTAGTCACACGCAAACGCCCGCTAAAATCAACGCTGGTGAAGGATACAGGCCGCTCCCCCGTTTTACGCAAACAGCTTTGCTGTTGATGGCTGACCACCTCAACGTCGGTATCATTGACAAAAAAGCCACTTTTATCACCCTGCCCTCTTAGCCATTGCTTTGCCGCATTCAGCTGTAGGGCTGCGTATTCAGAGGGCTCAAGCCCTTTTTGCCTTGACTGAAACTTCGCATCCATCATCACATCACTACGTTTACCCTGACGCGTGATCACCGGGTTAGCCCGCAAGGAAAAAGCCAGCATCATGCCTTCCGCAAACTGCGGCTGAAAAGGTTTTGTCTCAACGTTAAACATGTTGTGGTCAATCTGCGGGGCAACATCGGAAAGTAGATAAAAGCAGGTTCCTGAGGAGGTTGGTTCCTGACGGAATAAAAAACAACGCTCCTGCTGCTGAGGAAAAAGCTGCCATAACCACTGGTGGCTGGCGTAAGACTGAGCATGCTGCCATTTCTGCAACATCGCAGGCGTGAGTTTGTTTTGATCAAGCATGACGCGTGAGAAAAACATTATTCTTCCTCCCTGAGATACCCTGAATGCTGTTGTCGCGTAGTGAACTGCCAGCGCTGCCTGCTCAGAGGCTGATCGCTTCGTTGCACCGTCGCGACCTCAATCACTCCTTCCTGTTGCCCATCCCATACGCACCAGGACGGGTCGTTGGTGATGAAGCCCAGTTCCGGACATAACAACGAATACTCTTCCTGCTCATAAGCCTGACGGAACACATCCCCCAGCGTTCCGTTGAGGATCACCGGTGCCAGAGGTAAAGCAAGAGGGCAACTTTTACGCCCCAGATATAATGCAAATACTGGATGTGTTAACGCCTGAGCCAGGGCCTCCAGACTAAAGGGGGCATCAGGTGTTTCCTGGACAGCAACGTGATAATACGCATCACAGCGGTACTCGCGTGAGGTTATCATAGTGCCCACCTCTTCGGGTGCCTGCGTCAGTTCATCCCGCCGAGTGTAGTAACGCCGTTTCCGATTTTCTTTCGGTACCTGAACCGTGTGGTAATCGCGTAACCACTGTTCATTGCTGGATAGCGGTCTGATAGCGATATGATAATGCTGATTAAATACCAGCAGACATTGCTCATCTTCACGTTTGATCCCCAGCGCCGCCGCCATCAAGCCAAGCAAAGCAGAACGGCTGGGTATAGCCGCCGTATGACGCACTTCGCCAATGGCGGCCTCACCCCATGAAACTAATGGAGCATACAGTTGAAAAACCAGATATCGGGACATGGTCACTCCTTGACTAGCTGACAAAATCCAGCAGAGACTGAAGCGAACCCTCACCCGATTCCACATTCATTTCATAGCACCGTTCATCGCTCTTTTGTCCATACACACGGGCAAATTTTTGGTATTGCTGTTGGAGGCGCGCAATGGCCTGAACCTGCTGATCTTCGCCGCGAACCGGGTTAAAGAAAGCGACCGATAACGCGCGAGGTTGCTGCGATCCGCACTCGGCCAGAACATAAGAGGCATACGCGCGCGAAGCAAAACTATTTTGTTTGCCCGTCGGAGAAACAGTCAACGCGGTTTCCGTCAGTGCGCGTACTGTTTTAGCCACTAGAGCTTCATCATGGTTAAGATTTTCCAGCAGCAGATCCCGGTTAATGCAGATGTAGCTGTAAAACAGTGCTGATGCGAATCCCTGCTCACCCATATGTGCAGAACCCGCATCCTCTTCTTTACGATTCAGATCGTCCACTGCGGTAAAGAAATCTTCTTCGACGGTGACCGCACTCACCCCCAGCGCATGAGCAACCTGACAGGCTGCCTCGACATTAAAGCCCGGACTGGATGCAAGCATCCGGCCAAATAAAGCAATATCAACACCTTGAGCGTTTGCGCGTAACAACGTTAATTCATCGTCATTGGGTTCGCGCTTTTCAGCCACCAGCACCTCAACCAGTTGCATCGCTTGCTGCTGCTCTTCCGGGCTAAGATACACCAGTTGTTCAATATCCAGGTTATCCAGTGGCGATTTTGCGTTCTTATCAGCTTTTAATTTACCAAACTGTCCCGCGATTTTTGCCGCGATGGATAACGCACTTTTTTCCGTAATATCGCCACTGCGTAAGGCCTGATAAACCTCCCGACCAAAACGGCGAGTCCGGGTACCAATATAATCGTTTAATGCCTCCTGAAACGTTTCTGAAGTACGCCAGGCCCGCTTGAGACTTTGTGACGAAATACGCAGTCGTTCCACCCCTCCCATAATGGCCGTCTTCGGACGACCGGTATCGTCACGGTTTAAATTGGCTGGAGCATAAGCGGTTAATAAATGGAGTTGAATAAAGGTTGTCATCATTATTGTCCTTAATGTTTAACAGAAATTTTTTCTTTTGCCTGAAGATATTCACTGGCCCAGCGCACGCTTACCCGCTGGAAAGGATCGCTTTGTGCAGGCAGGCATTGTTCACGCGCATGCCATTCGCGCATCCACAGAAATATCCCGTCGGCTAACGACACCACGTTCACGCCTTCATCGCCGCGCAGTTTTACAGCTCGGGTTAACTGACTACAGAGTTCAGCCGGGGTACGAACAGCCAGCAAACGGTCGAAGCGCAAACGGGAAAGATATGGCGTGCTTTTGTTCTCTTTACCCAACTGGCGGGCAAAGCACTCTTGCGGATTGTCTCGCCGGGCGTGAGCAGCCACGCTGGCGAAAATGGCCAGTGCCAGCGTATCGCTTGGCTGAAAATTTACGTGTTTGCGTAATGACTGCATCAGGACCTGAAAACCTTCAGTGGTTAACGCGCCGTACGGCTGTGCGCAACGACGTAATTCAGCCCGCCAGGCCCGCCCATTGCCACCGTCATGGTGATAGCGCTCCTGTAAATAGCTGTACCAACGCCTGAATTCGCCCGTCGCGGCTTGCCCGGTAAATACCACTGGCTTGCTGGTATCCATCTCAAACATGCTCTTTCTCCTTATGCTCACACGTGATTTCCGATAGATCTTTAAAGCTTTTTTGTTTGTGGAGGTTTTTATGCAATGCCAGCCGGGCGGCTAAGACGCGACATAAATCCGCGACGTCATCCGGATTGGTAAACGCCCGTGCATCGAAGGCAGAAAAAAGATAATCGCGTATCGCGGTTTGCCACTGGCGTAAGGCATCACGCGCCTGTGGATGAACCGCAGAAGGGTAACGATTCAGTTGCTGCCAGAGCGTGCGAAAATCAGCTTCCGTTTGTTGCCAGAAAGCGATATCAACAGCGCTAAAATCACCTTTCGCTTCTTTAGGGCTAGCGAACCATGCCTCTTTTAAGGCCTGTTTTAACAACGGCAGGCTGTTCTGTGCCAGCTCAATAGCCAGTTGCAGCAACTCTTTCAGCTCATCCGCTTGAGTGAGCGATGAGATCGGCAGGTGATGCTCATACCAGCAGCGAGATTTCGCGTTATCCATATCAAAACCAAAACACCACAAACGCGTTTGCCGGGGGAGCGGATTATGGTGAACTACCTGAGCAGGAAGAGTGCGGTTCAGTTTATCTTCCGATGTAATAATCAGTCCCAGCCAGTCTTTATAAGCCAGCCCGCCAGGCTGTCCTTTCAGGGGCAGCAGAGGCGCGCTGGCATCCTTTAAACCCTGACGATACGGCGAGAGTGGATGCATCCAGCCATCATATTGCACACCATAATTTTTACTGCGGACCTGGCTGAGTAAGTTATCGCTGTACTCACCGCATAAATCACACTGCCCGCTCTGTGGGTGGTTAAAATCAATTTCAAGGCGACGTGGCATTCCCCAATACGCCTGCAACGGGTGGGAATTCTCCGGCGTGACAATATTTTTCGGCGTTTCGCTGCTACGCGTTTCTGCCAGCCAGGGGAAAATCAACGGCAGTTGTGAGTCCTGCCAGTTTTCGCAGGATGGCATCACATTAAGCCAAAGCTTCTGCCATAAAGGGGCATTTTCTTTTGCGGGCACCAGCAGCGTGGTCATTGGCCCACCACCGCGCATGCTGGTACGAAAACCAGCGCCACCCGCCGGAGAATTGGTTTGTACTGTGAATAACGCCATCGCCGCACAATGAGGGCAAAAGTACTGATAGCAGCTGCGTTTTACGAAATGATCTTTATTGAGTTTAAGGGTGTTTCCGCCTGGCGAATCGATCAACAACCCGGAAATAGAGGAAGGCTCAACAGCCAGTGTCGAATAATCTTGCAAAAAGGCCGGTTTCTGCGGGCCAAAGTGAAAGGCTTGCTCAATACGTGCCAACGCCTGATGTAACTTTTGCCTGTCCAGCCCTTGCTCCCAAACCTCCTCCCACTCTTCTTCGTCTTCCGGTGCCATCGCGGTTTGCAGCATACCAATGAGAAGCTGCCACCCCGCGCCCTGAAAATCCGATCTGGGCCAGGCCAGGTCGATAATCTCGTTATCCGCCAGTTCTCGCGGCGAAATTTTCCTGCGCTGCCCGTTGCTATCCAGCACTGGCAGCCAGGCCTCTTCGATTAAGGAAAACATAGAGTCTCCTGTTGAGATTTTCCCTTTGAACCTACATCAGGGCGATAAAGTCCCCAGATTTTGCTGTAGAACACAGATTCCAGCCCAGGAGCCAGTAACAGCACCTGCGCCGCTGGGTTACGGATTTTTTCACGGAACATATCCAGCTCATCGCCCTGCAGGTGAGGTGCTACCGCAGAGATTTTGTCCCACAACGGAATGCGCACCGATAAACGACTTTTCTCCCAGGCAAAATCTGGCCCAGCTGCGTAAGGTGAGAGGTCCTGCCAGGCAAGATAGAGATCGACGTTCTTTTCACTCAGGCGCGTGGATAACTCCACCTCATCGCTCCACAAAAAGTCACTGGCATTACGGTCATAGCCACTGTCCCGGTCGAGTAACATCTGTGCCGCAGCGCTCTTTTCACTGACTTTCAGCCCGAAAACCGTGTCGCTGATTCGCTGTAAACCATCAGGTGACGGGATCCACTCCTCATACACACTCTCCACCAGCTCACGGGCATCATCCGGCATACGAATGACCCCTTTTTCACGTAATACCGCTTGGGTACGCCACAAACAGGCATGGTCGGCGTAGACAACACCCGTCCCTCTCAGCGTTTCTCCGAGCCAGCCAGGCTTGGCATCAGGTTGCCAGTCTGGGGCAAGAATATGCAGAGTGGGAGTCCGTCGTGGGCCGCGCTGATGCCGCTGCAAGCGCCCGGCGCGTTGAATGAGTAAATCAATCGGTGCAATATCACTGATCATCACATCCAGATCTAAATCGAGACTTTGCTCAATAACCTGGGTGGCGATTAATACTTTGCCTCGGCGCAACTCTGCCGTACTTTCTTTGCCAAACCAATCCAGCGCCTGGCTTTCAATATCCATCCGGTCGATAAATGCAAAGCGGCTATGAAAAAGCAGAAGGTTCTCAGGTGGGATATTGCCGCGCTGGAGCAGTTGACGATAGACGTCGATGGCATCATCGACCGTATTACGGATCCAGCACAGACAGCAGCCTTCATTGACTGATTTTTCGATGAGTTCAATGGCCTGCGTAGGTTCAACCAGCCAGGAGACTGGCACACAACGTGTTACTTCCTGACGCGTTGGCGTATAACTTTCCTGCAATCCCTGTGACGTCAAATGAGAAAACCAGGGATAGCCTGCATCTGGATTCAGCACAGGTAAAGTCACGCCACAGCCTTTCTGAAAAGCATTCAACAATTTCTGCCGCAATGATAAAGGCAAAGTGGCGCTGAGGATGATTGCACTTCCTCCCTGTGCGGCATGGAAGGTCAATAATCCCTCTAATAAACGCACCATATAGGCATCGTAAGCGTGCACCTCATCCAGAATCAGGATCTTGTCGTATAACCCAAGCAACCGTAGTGACTGATGTTTAAAGGGCATCGCAGCCATCAGAAGCTGATCAAGCGTTCCTACCCCCACATCAGCCAGCAGGGATTTTTTCCGTGAGTCGGCGAACCACTGATTACAGGCGCTGCTGGCGGCAACTTCCTCCGGTTGATAATCACTTTCCCCGAGATTTTCTTCACTCCACAAAGAATGATTGAATGCCGCCGACATATGCCTGGCACCATGTGCCAGTATCAGTGAAGGGCTGGATGTTTTTTGAAATAACGCGCGATAAGAACAGGCAAGGCGGCTAAACATAGCGTTGGAGGTCGCCATCGTAGGCAAACCAACATACAGGCTATTACCTTTTCCGGCAGACATCAGCCTGTGAGCCAGGATCATCGCCGCTTCCGTTTTGCCGGCACCGGTGACATCTTCCAGCACCAGTAATTGTGGGCCAGGCGCGGAGATATCAACCGATATCGCTTTTTGCTGCAAGGGAGTGAACTGTTTGATAAAGGGAAATAGCGTGTGGGGCGAATCAAAAACCTTAACGGGTGCTGATTCGGGTAACGAAAGGTGCGCCTGCTGCGCCTGATTCAGAGCACACTGCCAGTATTTCTCCAGCGGCAAGACGTCACTCACTGGCGGAAAATGGCGTTGATTTGATCCCAGCCAATCTGCCAGCACAGTTAATCCGGCCAGTAGCCAGCTTTGTTGTTGTAACTTTTTACGCCAACTCTTATTACCAAAGTCATCCGGGAAGTGTGTAATATCAAGCAACTGGCATAAATCACCGACCCAGCACTCGGCGGCATTTTTATCTTCTTCAGTAAATGCCAGATTGCCTTTTACCTCACGGGTCGGTGGTTTTCCATGATGTCCGGTGACAATTTTTAGCCAAATATCGAGAGTGCGCACCGTTTTACTTTTGTTATTACTGGCGGGAAAAACAATGCCAGACGCCTCTTTCCAGCGGGGTAACAGGACATCACAACACAACCAGTAACCTAACGAATCGTGACGTTCACTGTATATTTTACCGTTCACCGGAGGAACTAGGTCTGGGCTGGCGTGAGGATATAATTGCTGAAAACCACGAGCGAATTTGCCAATATCATGAATGCCCAGAAACCATGCAAACCACCTCGCCCCCTCTTCACGTGAAAAGCCCAGCTCCGCCAGGATATCCCCCGCATGAAAACGATTATGCATCACCATATGCCAGCCACAAGCCGCGACATCCAGCTGATGCCAGGCCAGTAAATGATATCCATTCCCTGAAGAGCATTCTTTTCCTGGTGCCTTACCCCAGTAAGAAAAATAAGCAGCACAATTATTCATTTGCCTGTAAATAGTCCGTAAACAAACATCCTGAGAGAATTACAGACTGACAAATAATATCGGTGATCGCGATCACACCTTACTTTAGAGCAGGTTAATAGCAGGGGTAAATAGAAAAGATATGTATTACATGTAAGAATAAACGCCATGAATAGTTATTTCATTTTTCATGGCGCTGATGCGTTTATTTACCCTTCGTGCAATCCACATTCCCGTTTCAGGCCAAAGAAGCGCGTTTCTTCTTCTGCCATGCCCGGCTCCCATTTACGGGTGGTGTGGGTATCGCCGACGGAGAGGTAGCCCTCGTCCCACAGCGGATGGTATTTCAAGCCATGCTTTTGCAGGTACTGGTAAACCGTGCGGTTATCCCAGTCGATAATCGGCAGGATTTTAAACACGCCGCGCTGGATAGCCAGCACCGGTAAATTCGCCCGACTGCCGGACTGCTCCCGGCGCAGGCCCGCAAACCAGGTTTGACCGTTCAGTTCTTCCAGAGCACGGTTCATCGGCTCGACTTTATTGATTTCGTTGTATTTCTCGATGCCCTCAACGCCCTGTTCCCAAAGCTTGCCGTAGCGCGCTTCCTGCCACGCCGGGCTTTGTTCGGCGCGGTAAATCTTGAGGTTGAGTTTGAGCTTGTCGGTCAGTTCATCGATAAACTGGTAGGTTTCCGGGAACAGATAACCGGTGTCCGTGAGGATAACCGGGATGTCCGGGCGCAGCTGTTTCACCAGATGAAGGCTTACCGCCGCCTGGATACCAAAGCTCGACGAGAGTACATATTCACCCGGCAGATTTTCCAGCGCCCAGGCCACGCGCTCTTCCGCGCTCAGTTTCTCCAGCTGACCGTTGGTTTCTGCCAGCGCGAGCACGCGCTCAACTTTTGGCAGAGCGTTTAGCGCATTCAGATCGAGTATGGACATAGACACCTCATTTGCCTGTTTTGCCGGGCGGCACTGCGTTTGCCCGGCTTACAAAAGCGGTAGGCCCGGGAAGCATAGCGCCCCGGGCATTAAAACATTATTCCCAGAAATCCCGGGCCGGATCGAGCACCGGACGGATGATCCCTGCGCGCACGGTGAAATCACCAAAGCCTTCATCGGCTTCACGCTCTTTGGACCAGCGCCCCACCAGCTCATCAATCGAATCGAGGATTTCCGATTCGGTGATGTTCTCGCGATACATCCGTGGGATACGCGTTCCCATGCGGTTGCCACCGAGATGCAGGTTGTAGCGCCCTGGCGCTTTACCCACCAGACCCAGCTCAGCCAGCAGAGCACGGCCACAGCCGTTCGGGCAGCCGGTGACACGCAGGACGATATGCTCATCGCCCACGCCGTGACGTTCCATCACCGCTTCCACTTTGTCGACGAATGACGGCAGGAAGCGTTCGGCTTCGGCCATCGCCAGCGGACAGGTTGGGAACGACACGCAGGCCATAGAGTTTTCACGCTGCGGTTTCACCGCGTCCATCAAACCATGTTCCTGCGCGAGTTTCTCAATCTTCGCTTTTTCGCTTTCCGGTACGCCCGCCACAATCAGATTCTGGTTGGCGGTCAGACGGAAATCGCCTTTATGGATCTTAGCAATTTCCAGCAGACCCGTTTTCAGCGGACGGTCCGGGTAATCCAGAATACGGCCATTCTCAATAAACAGCGTCAGGTGCCATTTCTTGTCGATGCCTTTTACCCAACCGATGCGATCGCCGCGGCCGGTAAATTCGTACGGACGAATCGGCGCGAAGGTCATGCCCGCGCGACGTTCCACTTCTGCTTTGAACACGTCAACGCCGACGCGCTCCAGGGTGTATTTGGTTTTGGCGTTTTTCCTGTCGGTACGGTTACCCCAGTCACGCTGCGTTGTCACCACCGCTTCGGCTACCGCCAGCGTGTGCTCAAGCGGCAGGAAACCAAACTCGCTCGCGGTGCGGGCGTAGGTTTTCTTGTTACCGTGATCGATAGACAATCCACCGCCCACCAGCAGGTTAAAGCCCACCAGTTTGCCGTTTTCTGCCACTGCGACAAAGTTCAGGTCGTTGGCGTGCAGGTCGACGTCATTCTGCGGCGGAATAACCACCGTGGTTTTGAATTTCCGCGGCAGATACGTTTCACCGAGGATCGGCTCTTCGTCAGTAGTCGCCACTTTTTCCTGATCGTGCCAGATTTCAGCATAGGCGCGGGTGCGCGGCAGCAGGTGTTCTGACAGTTTTTTTGCCCACTCGTACGCTTGCGCGTGTAGCTCAGACTCAATCGGGTTTGAGGTACACAGCACGTTACGGTTGACGTCGTTGGCGGTCGCCAGCGCATCTAAGCCCACTTCGTGCAGCATCTGGTGCGCCGGTTTGACGTTCTTTTTCAGAATGCCGTGAAACTGGAACGTCTGGCGGTTGGTCAAACGGATGCTGCCGTAAATCGTGTTGTTTTCGGCGAACGTGTCGATCGACTGCCACTGTTTGGTGGTGATAATCCCACCCGGCAGGCGGCAGCGCAGCATCATCGCATGGCGCGGCTCGAGTTTTTGCTCAGCGCGTTCGGCACGAATATCGCGGTCATCCTGCTGATACATGCCGTGAAAGCGGATCAGCAGAAAGTTATCGCCGTTGAAGCCGCCCGTCAGGCCATCATGCAAATCTTCCGCGATGGTGCCACGCAGATAATTGCTCTCTTTCTTCAGACGCTCGGCGTCGGACAGCTTACCTTCGACCACTAAAGGGCCGGGATGTTTTTCGCTCATTAGTAGACATCTCGCTGATAACGGCGCTCAACGCGCAGCTCACTTAAATATTCATCTGCCGTTTCGGTATCCATCGCACCGAACTCGGCAATCACTTCCAGCAAAGCCTGCTCAACGTCTTTCGCCATGCGATTGGCGTCGCCGCAGACATAAATGTGGGCACCGTCATTAATCCAGCGCCACAGCTCTGCGCCCTGTTCGCGCAGTTTGTCCTGGACGTAGACTTTTTCTTTTTGATCCCGGGACCAGGCCAGGTCGATTTTAGTCAGGACGCCTTCTTTAACATAGCGTTGCCACTCCACCTGATACAGGAAGTCGTCGGTGAAATGTGGGTTGCCGAAGAACAGCCAGTTTTTACCTTCCGCACCGTCCGCCACACGCTGCTGCATGAAGGCACGGAACGGCGCGATGCCGGTGCCAGGGCCAATCATGATAACCGGCGTTTCCGGGTTCGCGGGCAGGCGGAAGTTGTCGTTATGCTCGATGAAGACGCGGATTTCCCCGTCTTCTTCTACGCGGTCGGCGAGGAAGCCGGATGCGCCTCCGGTCCGCGCGCGCCCTTCAATATCAAAGCGCACAGCACCGACGGTAATGTGGACTTCGGTTTCGACTTCGGCCTGCGACGAGGCAATGGAATACAGACGTGGCGTCAGCGGACGCAGCAGACCGATTAAGGCGTCAGCGTCCAGTTGGGCTGGCGAGAAACGCACCATATCAACAATCGGCGTGGTCGCGGCGTAGTGCTGCAGTTTGGCTTTGTCGCCCACCAGCGGTAGCAGTGATTCGCTGCGGGTCAGAGTGGCGTAATTTTCCACGATATTGGCGGTGTTTACCGTCAGCTCAGTGTGCCATTCCAGCGCTTCGCTCAATGGCAAAGTCTGGCCGTTGACGGTCACTGGCTCATCACCTTTCAGCCACACCAGCTCTGCCAGCTCTTTCACCAGTGCCGGATCGTTCTGATACCAGACACCGAGCGCATCGCCCGGCTGATAACGCAGACCGGAATCGGCCAGATCGATTTCGAGATGGCGCACGTCTTTTTCAGAATCACGACCCGTGATTTTCTGGTTTACGGCAAGAGACGCGGTCAGCGGCGCTTCTTTCGTATATGGGCTGGAGTGAACGTCATTCACCACGCCGGTTGCCGAAGCGGCGGCCTGGGCTGGCGTCTCTTTCGGCGCACGGGCTTTCAGCACCTCGACGATGCGTTCACGCCACTCTGCTGCCGCGGGCTGATATTCCACGTCGGTATCGACGCGATCCAGCAGGCGTTCACCACCCAGTTCGGCCAGCTTGTTGTCAAAGTCTTTGCCCGACTGGCAGAAGAATTCGTAGGATGTGTCGCCGAGGCCAAACACTGCAAACGCAGTGCCGTTAAGCTTCGGTGCTTTTTTCGAGAACAGGAACTTGTGCAGCGCCACGGCCTCTTCCGGCGGTTCGCCTTCGCCCTGCGTGGACGTCACCACCACCAGCAGTTTTTCCTGGGCGATTTGTTTGAATTTATAGTCGCCCGCGTTCACCAGTTTTACGTTCAGTTTTGCTGCCAGCAGATCGTCACGCAGCTGTTCAGCCACGCGCCTGGCGTTGCCGGTTTGCGATGCAGAAATCAGGGTAATGGCTGGCGCTTCAACGGCCGCAGGCGCGGCGGTCATCACGCTGCCCGGCTGCTGATTGAGCATGCCCCAGAAATAACCAGAAACCCAGGCAAGCTGGGTCGGTGAAAGATCGGTGGTGGCCGCCTGCAGGCGTGCCAGTTGCTCCGGGTTCAGCGGAAGCAAAGCGGAAGGTGGGGCCTGTGTCGTCATGCGTCGTTATGTTCCAGTAGCAAAGCTGTTTTACATGCAAAAACAGAAAAGAGAGTTCGATTCTGGTCAAGGTTAACGGTGGCAATAATAACCACTAAATAAGGGTTGGAAATAATAAATAACCAAATGGACTAACCGCTTTTAGTTGTCATAACTATCGGCAAAACAGGTTAATTAATATTATGATTTATAAGTGTTTTTCATCAACCTCCGTCCCCCGCCTGCGCCCTCATCGTTAATGGCGGTTTTAGTTAATGCGAAAAAAGGCGCTTTGCTGTAAGATTCGCCGGTTTTTTCCGCATTTTCGAGAGTTAACGATGTCCACCACCCTGTTTAAAGATTTCATGTTTGAAGCTGCTCACCACCTGCCGCATGTGCCGGAAGGCCACAAGTGCGGTCGCCTGCACGGACACTCCTTTATGGTCCGTCTGGAAATTACCGGCGAGGTGGATCCGCACACGGGCTGGATCATGGATTTTGCCGAACTGAAAGCGGCGTTCAAACCGACCTACGATCGCCTCGATCACTATTATCTGAACGATATCCCGGGCCTCGAAAACCCGACCAGCGAAGTGCTGGCCAAGTGGATTTGGGATCAGATGAAGCCGCTCGTTCCGCTGCTGAGCGCCATCACCATCAAAGAAACCTGCACTGCTGGCTGCGTCTATCGCGGCGAGTGATTTCTGCCTTTGCGGCAGGGGTCTGATTCTGTTTAATTCCGCCATGTTAGGGTTGTGCGTTCTCAGGAAAAGGAGCGCAGGGTGGCGGAAGATTTTGATCTTATTATCATTGGCGCAGGGATAGCAGGTTCGACCTGCGCCCTGCTCTGTGCGCGTGCGGGATTATCGGTTCTGCTTGTCGAACGCGGCGAACAACCCGGCAGCAAAAACCTCTCTGGCGGCAGGCTCTACAGCTATGCGCTTGCCGATATCCTTCCTGATTTTCATCTTTCGGCCCCGCTTGAGCGGCGCATCACTCACGAACATTTTTCGTTACTGACCGCCACCAGCGGCACCACCTTGAGCAGTCAACGCCCGGCAAGCCCGTCGTGGAGCGTATTACGCGCACGATTCGATCCGTGGCTCGCGGCACAGGCTGAAGCGGCGGGGGCGCAGCTGCTCTGCGGTGTCACGGTGGACGCATTGCATCGCGAAAAGGGCCACATCAGAGGCGTGCGGTGCGAGAGCGAAGTGCTGCGGGCAAAAGTGGTGGTGCTGGCCGAAGGTGCCAATAGCTTACTGGCTGAACAGCACAATCTCACTCCGCGCCCGACGCTGGAAAACATGGCGCTGGGCATTAAAGAAACGCTATCACTCGACAAATCGCGGTTGCAGGAACGCTTCCATCTTGAAGATGACGAAGGCGCGGCCTGGCTGTTCAGCGGACACATTTGTGGCACCAGACCGGCCGGAGCATTCCTTTATACCCAGCAACAGTCGCTGTCGTTGGGTATCGTCGCGCCGCTGGCCTCACTGCAAAACGGCCCGGGAGCAGCCTCTTCGCTACTGGCGAAACTGAAACTGCACCCGACAATTCGCCCACTGATTCGTGGCGCTGAAACGCTGGAGTACGCGGCGCATCTGGTTCCGGAAGGCGGTCTGAACAGCGTGCCGTTGCAGCGGGCCGGAGAAGGCTGGCTGCTGGTCGGAGATGCCCTGCGCACCTGCATTAATACCGGCGTGACGGTCCGGGGGATGGACACCGCCATCCTTAGCGCGACGGCTGCAAGCCAGGCGCTTATTGCACATGTTCAGCAGCCGGATAAACCGCTGCAAACGTTGTTCGACCGTGCGCTGCAGCGTAACGCACTATGGCCGCTGCTTCAGCGCTATCGCGACGTTCCCGCGCTATTGCAGCGAGAAAGTGGGTATCACCAATGGCCGCAATTCGTTCATGCAGTAATGACCGATCTCACCCGCGCGGACGCCAGCGTGAATCCTCCACTGTGGCGCATGTTGCTGCGTCATGGGCGACGCTTCGGCTATGCACACCTGAGCGCAGATATTCTGAGGAGTCTGAGATGTCTGTAAACGAAAGCCTCGCCCGGAATTGCTATCATCCTGCCGACGACGCACACATTGAGCTCCGGCAATTGCTCAGCGATGAGCAGGCTGCGCTGCTGGAAAAAGTTTGCCCTGCTGGGTTGTTTCAACGCGACGCAAATGGCAGGGTAAAAGTGCATGTTGAGGGCTGCCTGGAATGTGGCTGCTGTCGACTTATCGCGGGCAGCAACATTCTGCAATCGTGGTGCTATCCACCTTCGGGCGCTGGCATTACCCTGCGTTTTGGCTAATTCATCTAAGGATTTTTGCGTGCCACTACTTCACCTGCTGAGACAAAACCCGGTAATCGCCGCGGTCAAAGATAACGCCAGTCTGCAGCTGGCCATCGCCTCGGACTGTCAGTTTATCTCAGTGCTTTACGGCAACATCTGCACCATCACCGGCATCGTACAAAAGATAAAGCAGGCCGGGAAAATAGCGTTTATCCACGTCGATTTACTGGAAGGCGCGTCGAATAAAGAAGTGGTCATTCAGTTTCTGAAACTGGTGACGCAGGCCGACGGCATTATCAGCACCAAGCCGAATATGCTGAAAGCGGCCCGCGCGGAAGGCTACTTTTGCATTCATCGCCTGTTTATCGTCGATTCAATTTCATTCCACAACATTGATAAGCAGGTAGCGCAGTCGAATGCCGACTGCATCGAAATTCTACCCGGCTGTATGCCGAAAGTGCTGAACTGGGTTACGGAAAAAGTGCGCCAGCCGCTGATTGCCGGGGGTCTGGTGTGCGATGAAGAAGATGCCCGCAACGCGATTGCCGCGGGCGTGCTGGCGCTTTCCACCACCAATACCGAGGTGTGGAAACTGGCAAAAACCCTGAACTAAGCCTGGCTAACGCACTCCGCCAGCGCCTGCAAAACGGTCTGCGCATCCCCCACAATCCCAACATCCGCAGCGGCAAAAACCGGCGCTGCGGCATCGGTATTGATTGCCACGATAAACCGACTTTGCGCCACGCCCGCCATAAACGCCGATGCGCCGGATGCGCCGGCAATCAGGCAGACATTGGGCGCAACGCGTTGCCCGGAAATGCCCAACATCCGTTGTTCATCGCAGCCTCCGGCCATCACCCGCTGACGGGTAAAACCCGGCTCGGCGTTGAGCGCGCTGGCCAGTTTTGCACATGCCTCACCCGTGGCACCCTGCCCGGTCGCCAGCACTACGCTGGCGGTCTGAAGCGGGTGCGCCAGTTTATTGAGAATTTCCGGCTGCGGTAATCCGCCTTCAACAGCGACGGGGAGAATATCGTATATCGGAAGATGTGCAGGCAGCATCGCGTTTTGTCGCATAAGGACCGGCGACAGCGACAGGCACAGCGGAATACCTTCAGGGCGCAGAGTTGCCGTCAGCGCATTGCCGTACACCGCCTTCTGAACGCAGCGCGTTGCAGCGTCCCAACTTATCGCCTGGCACACCGCGCTTCCACACAGGCGCCATGCCAGCCGGGTGGCCAGTTCGTCGCCCTGAACAGAAGCCGGGAAGATAACGGTTTCGACAGGTGCGGAGTGAAACGCAGACGCCAGCGCAGGCAACAGCGATTCAGCTGTGATCGTCGCCCCCATGACCCGCCAGATAACCTGCGCTGGCAGCGCGTTTTGCGCCAAAAAACTCGCCATCGCGCCTTCATCCTCTGGCGCTAGTAACACTATCGCGATACTCATGGCTTCATCCTTTCTGCCAGGTATTCACGCCACAAACGCTGCACTGCGGCCTGCAGCGTGGCCTCATCAATAATAATGCCGCAGCGACGAACAATGTTACGTTCCAGCCCCAGACAGGAAAGCGCCGTCTCGACTCCCGGTTCGCATCGGCGTTGTTCAATTTCCGCCTTGGCCGCCGCCAGCCGCGCCCGCATCCCCGGCACCCGGCACGCCATCTGGCCGCGGTTCTGGACTCGCAGCACCGCGGGCTGCTGAACGCGCCACCGGCTGCGCTGCTGCACGTTTTCACTTTCCACCACCCAACCATCACCGTCGACGTTCAGCCCGCACACTGACGAAATACACGGCCAGCCAAGCATTTCCGCCAGCAGCCACGCCGTCTGCCCGTTTTGCCCTTCACTACTTTGGCTGCCGAGCAGCACCAGTTTTGCGTTTTGCTCTTTGACCAAAATCGCTAGCTGCGCCGCAACAAACGCCGAATTAAAACGCGTATCCTCTTTACTGCACAGCAGCGTTTGTCGGACAAACCCAAGGGCCGCCAGATGGCGCAGCGCAGGTAATGCGCGTGCATCTCCGAGCGTGACGGCATTCAGCGTCAGCGCCGGATTGACATCCCGCGCCTGCAGCATTAATTCCGCCGCACCCTGTTCGTCAGTGCCCATGATCAGTCGCATCAGCGACGGATCGGGCCCAAGAATGCCACGGGCCGCCGCCTGCCAGTCAGCTTCCGCCAGCATCGACAAATCCGGCTCTGCTTTAAACGCCAACAGAATGTTCATTCACCGCTTCCTGAGGCTTTGACGGCAGGTCGGCCGCCTCCACCAGCGTGAGATTTTTGGTTTCTGGCGCCCACAGTAGCGAAACCACAAAACCCACCAACAGCACGACAACCAGCACAAGGAGCGTGTGGCGCATTCCCCAGGAAAGCAGCGCCATGGGCAACAGTCCGGTGGCAATCGCCGCACCCAGACGACTCATCGCCGTGGCAAACCCGACGCCCAGCGAACGGATGTCGGTCGGAAAACTTTCGGCGGGCAAAATACCCACCAGGTTACTCGCCGCAGAAATCGTGGTGCTGAACAGAACAAACAACAACAAAATCAGCGTGGTATTACTGGCGGGAGTGAAGGCCAGCGCCGTCAACGTGGCCGCCAGCAGCAGAAAACTGCTGATTAAAAACTGGCGCCGGGATAACAACCAGGTCAGGACCAGGCCAAGCAGCGCGCCCACAATCAGCAGGCTATTGAGGATCAGGCTCGCGGTTAACGCATCTTCCAGGCCGATAGTCTGGGCGATAGTCGGTAGCCAGGTGTAAATCACGAACCACGGCACGACCAGGCAGATGAAGAACAGGCTGTTAAACGCCGTTCGTCGCCAGTAGCGCGCAGAAAAAAGCGTGCTGATATGACGAGTGGTGACGCCGGCGATTTCATCTCCGGGCAGGACGTTCGCGCCCAGAAAACGCCGCACTATCGCATGTGCTTCGCCGATTCTGCCCTGGCGCATTAGCCAACGTGGGGATTCCGGCGTGCCCATGCGCAGTAAGGTTATCGCCAGCGCGGGTAACGCCGCGGAGGCCAACAACCAGCGCCAGGCTTCGGGTTCGCTGTGGATCCACGCATGACCCGCCACGCTCGCCATCACATAGCCAATGGTCCACACCACGCTGAATGCGCCGAGCAGCATGCCGCGATAACGCTTCGGCGAGAATTCCGCCAGCAGGGTGTGGCCGACGGAGTAATCTCCGCCGAGGCCGAAGCCAATCAGCACCCGCAGGAAAATCAGCTGTTCCGGAGAGGTCACGAAAAACTGGAGGAAAGAGGCGAGGGTTATCAACAAAAAGCTAAAAGTGAAGATCCGCTGGCGGCCAATGTGATCGGAAACCCAGCCGAGGATCAGACTACCGAGAAACAGCCCGAACAGCGCAGAACCGCCGATCAGCCCTTCCAGCAGCGGCGTCAGACTCATTTGTGTTTGAAGCGGGATAATCGCGTAGCCGATGACGCCCAGCACGTAGCCGTCGGTCAGGTGGGCCCCAAAAGTCAGCCCGGCAATACGCCAGTGAAAGCGGGTTAGCGGCAGATCGTCCATACTTACGGGTGACGCGCTCATGGCTTCCCCTTCAGGAAAAGAACGGCTCCCCCGGAGGAGAAGCCGTCATAGCCGTTATTTTTCAATCGGGTAGATAGTTCCGGTATTCATGATGCCGTTCGGATCGAACTGTTTTTTCAGCCCTTCCAGCAGCATCCATGCGGTGCCGTGCTCCGCTTTACTCCAGTGCACGCGGTGTTTACCGATCCCGTGGTGATGCACCATCGAACCGCCGAGGCGGATGGTCTCTTCACAGATGATTTTGTTTAGCGGGTTGTGGTACTTGTCGATTTCGTCTTCTGGCTTGCAGTCCACCACGTTGTAGTCGTATACGAAGTACATGTTGGTGCCGTTGATGTAGCTGTGAGACGAGTGACCACCGAGCATGGTGATGTCATCCGCGTGCGGGAACTCGCTGCGGATACGCTGGATAACGCGCTCGTAAATCTGGTTGATGCTGCTCCAGTCGCCGGAGACTTCAGTGGTGAAACCCATGTTGCCGGTTTTCAGGATCTGCAGGCGTTCAGCGGCGACTTTCTCCGGGCCCCAGTTGAGGTGATTGAACCAGTTTTCGATGAGTTTGCTGTCTACGCGAGTGCACTGCGGATAGCGGGCCACAATCTCGGCGATACCTTCCCCGGTGGCGCGCGCCATACGCGGGTTACCTTCGGCCATGAAGATCATCACGCATTTGCCTTCGGCAAAATGGGTGAAGTGCTGAGTACCATCCTCGGCATCATACAGGCGGGCAATCGACGGACGATATCCTTCCACCATCACTTCGCGGAGGATCTCAAAACCGGTTTTCATCTCATCAAGTATGTAGCCGTAGAACAGATTGTTTTCTGGCGTGAATTTGAAGATTTTCACCGTCACTTCGGTGATGTAACACAGTGCACCTTCGTTCCCGATGATGATGTGACGAATGTCTGGCCCGGCGGCACGGCGCGGCACGTTTTTGATGCGGGTGATGGTGCCATCCGGCAGTACGGCTTCGAGCCCGACCACCATGTCTTCAATCGCTCCGTACAGCGTGGAAAACTGGCCGATACTGCGGGTCGCCACCAGGCCGCCCATTTGCGCCAGCGGCTTGGACTGCGGCGAGTGACCGGTGGTATAGCCTTTGGCGCGGAGGGCGTTTTCCAGCACCTCCAGCGGCACGCCACACTGCGCGGTGGCCTGCATGTTTTCGATATCAATATCGATGATTTTGTTCATCCCGGAACCGTCGAGAACCAGCGAATTTTTGACCACCGTTTCCAGTCCGCCTTCCGTCGCGGAAGCCCCGGTGCGTGGTACGCCGTTGATCTTGTGCTGATTCATAAACGACAGTACCTGCGACACCTGCTGGGTTGAACCCAGTTTGACCACCGCCGCAGGCAGGGGCAGCGTGAACACATCGTGAATATCGGCATATTTTCTGAAACGATCGACGCTGTTTTTCTTCAGCACGTTCTCGTCGGTGACCACTCGCTCAGGGCCAACGATCTCTTTGACCTGTTCAACAATTGCTTCGCGTGATAAAGACATAGCATTTCCTTTCTGATTTAAACGTAAAGAAACAGCAGAAACCACCTCATTAAGCAGGACAATTTCGTTAAGCTTTGCTGATAAATTAGCGGACCAGATATCCACCATCGACGACTAATAAATGCCCATTGACGTAATCAGATGCGCGACTGGACAGATAAACCATTGCTCCCATTAAATCCTGAGTATCTCCCCAACGATTGGCGGGAATATGATCTAATACGCGCTGATTCGTTTCGGGATTACTGCGGGTTGCGGTCGTTATTTCCGTGGCGTAATAACCCGGCGCGATACCGTTCACCTGAATATTGTATTGACCCAATTCATCGCAATAGGCTTTAGTGAAGCCCGCCAGCGCATGTTTGGTTGCAGAATATGCAGGTGACCATTGACCACCCAAATAAGAAAACAATGAACAGATATTAATAATTTTCCCGTGCTTTTGCGGGATCATGATTTTTGCCGCTTCATGGCTTAATTCAAACGCCGCCGTCAGGTTGACGTCGATCATCGGGTCCCAGTCGGCACGGCCAAAATCCAGCACTTTGTTCAGCTTACAGATCCCGGCATTGTTCACCAGAATGTCCACTGTGCCAAAGCGTTCGCAACAGGCGGCGATAATCTTACGCGGCGCGCCTTCAGCGGTGATATCCACCTGCATAAACTCAACCTGCACGCCCTGCTGTTCAATCAGTTCACGGGTTTCGCCGTTGTCTTTAATGAAGCTTGGGATAAATAAATTTGCGCCAGCTTTTGCCAGTGCCATGGCGAATGCCTGGCCCAGCCCGCTGTTGCCGCCGGTGACGATAGCGGTTTTTCCCTTCAGGGAGAAGAAATCCATGGAAAATGCGTTAAGCGACTCAATAGACATATTTGGCTCCACAATCCTTTAGGCAAAAAAAAAGAAAGGTGACTTCCCCCCGACTGGAGGGAAGTCACCTTTCTCATATTCTCTGGTAACTGGAGATGATTTTTAGCACAGCCCTTACGGTACAAATGTGACGAAAATCACAGGAATGGCATTCACCTGATAAAATAATAAATAGTGAGAAGCGTGATTATTCTCACACTCGCATCGGCGCGTCCATGTTATTTGTTATGCCAATTACTAGAGACCATGAGAAAAGTAATCCACCTGAAAGGGCGGCTTACTTTTCTCTTTTTTTTGTCTTTTTTTCATCCCGCTAACAAGCCTTAATCATACGAGAGAGTGCTATGCAACAATCATCCTGGCGCCGTTGGATAACGCTTACCATTATTAGTTTTAGCGGTGGCGTGAGTTTTGATCTGGCCTATTTACGCTATATCTATCAAATACCCATGGCAAAATTCATGGGATTCAGCAATACAGAAATCGGGCTAATAATGAGTACATTCGGAATAACCGCAATTATTCTTTATGCCCCAAGCGGGATTATTGCCGATAAATTTTCACACCGAAAAATGATTTCCTCAGCGATGATTATCACCGGCCTGCTTGGCCTGGTGATGGCGACCTACCCGCCGCTGTGGATGATGCTGCTGATACAGGTGGCGTTCGCCATTACCACCATTTTGATGCTGTGGTCGGTGTCGATCAAAGCCGCGTCAATGCTCGGTGACAGCAGTGAACAAGGCAAGATAATGGGCTGGATGGAAGGCCTGCGCGGCGTCGGCGTGATGTCGCTGGCAGTGTTCACGATGTGGGCCTTTTCTCGCTTTGCGGCGGACGACCCGAACAGCCTGAAGACGGTGATTCTGATTTACAGCGTGGTCTATATTCTGCTGGGGATCCTGTGCTGGTTCTTCGTCACTGACGGCGTGGAAAAGGGCGTTTCTGCAACAGAAACGCAGAAAAAAGCCTTCCAGCTCAGCGATATCCTTTCCGTGCTGCGCATCAGCACTACCTGGTATTGCAGCATGATAATCTTCGGCGTTTATACCATCTACGCGATCCTCAGTTACTCCACCAACTACCTGACCGAAATGTACGGCATGACGCTGGTAGCGGCGAGCTATATGGGGATCGTCATCAATAAAATCTTCCGCGCATTTTGCGGCCCGTTGGGCGGGATTATCACCACCTACAGCCGGGTGAAATCACCGACGCGCGTTATCCAGATCCTGTCAGTGGTTAGCGCCCTGACGCTGCTGGCATTGCTGGCAACCAACACCCATCCGCAGTCGGTGGCAGTCGGCATTGGCCTTATTTTGCTGCTGGCCTTTACCTGTTACGCCTCGCGTGGACTCTATTTCGCCTGCCCGGGAGAAGCCAGAACGCCGACCTTCATTATGGGTACTACCGTCGGGATTTGCTCGGTGGTCGGCTTCCTGCCGGACGTCTTTGTTTACCCTATCGTCGGTCATTGGCAGGATACCCTGCCCGCCGCCGAGGCCTATCGTAATATGTGGCTAATGGGCCTGACCGCGGTCTGTCTGGTTATCATTTTCACTTTCCTGCTGTTCAGGAAAATCCGTGCCGTGAGTCGTGAGCCCGAAAACGTACCGTCGCTGGCAACCGAAATGGCTGGCGAGTGACGGTGGCAATGTTAAAGGAGAAGGACAATGTCTAAGCAATACATCATTGGAATTGATGGCGGGAGTCAGAGCACCAAGGTGGTGATGTATGACCTCAAGGGAAACGTGGTGTGCGAAGGCAAAGGCCTGCTGCAACCGATGTTTACTCCGGATGCTGATACCGTCGAACATCCCGACGACGACCTCTGGACCTCACTGTGCGCAGCCGGAAAAGATTTGATGCGCCAGTTTGGCGGTAAGCCCGAAGAGATTGTTGGCATTGGTCTCGGCTCGATTCGCTGCTGTCGCGCGTTGTTAAAAGCCGATGGTACGCCAGCCGCGCAGCTGATTAGCTGGCAGGATGCGCGCGTAACGCGTCCATATGAGCACACGCAGAAAGACGTAGCCTATGTGACTTCGTTTTCCGGCTATCTCTCGCACCGCTTAACCGGTGAACGCAAAGACAACATCGCCAACTACTTTGGCCAGTGGCCGGTGGATTATAAAACCTGGGGCTGGAGCGACGACAAGGCGGTATTTGAGAAATTTAATATCCCACGTGAGATGCTGTTTGACGTGCAAATGCCGGGCACGGTTCTGGGCCACATCACCGCTGAAGCCGCAAGCCTGACCGGCTTCCCCCAGGGTCTTCCGGTGGTGTGCAGCACCAGCGATAAAGCGGTCGAAGCACTCGGCGCGGGCCTGCTTGATGATGAAACCGCGGTGATTTCATTGGGTACCTATATCGCGCTGATGATGAACGGCAAAGCGCTACCAAAAGATCCGCAGGCATACTGGCCGATTATGTCGTCGATTCCGGAAACCCTGCTGTATGAGGGTTACGGCATTCGCAAAGGGATGTGGACGGTGAGCTGGCTGCGCGACATGCTCGGCGACTCGCTGATTCAGGATGCTCATTCGCAGGGTATTTCGCCGGAAGATTTACTCAACCAGAAAGCCAGCCACGTGCCGCCGGGCTGCGACGGCCTGATGACCGTGCTCGACTGGCTGACCAACCCGTGGGAGCCATACAAACGCGGGATCATGATTGGCTTTAACGCCACCATGGATTACGCGTGGATTTACCGCTCGATTCTGGAAAGCATCGCCCTGACGCTGAAAAACAACTACAACAATATGTGTCACGAACGCCAGCATGTTGCGAAGCAGGTGATCATCACCGGCGGCGGCTCAAACAGCGATTTGTTTATGCAGATTTTTGCTGACGTCTTTAATCTGCCAACCAAACGCAACGTGATTAACGGCTGCGCCAGCCTCGGAGCGGCTATCAACACGGCGGTGGGTCTGGGGTTGTATTCGTCTTATCAGCAGGCGGTCGACAATATGGTGCGGGTCAAAGATGTGTTTACGCCGGTAGCCGCGCACGCCGCGCGTTACGAAGCGATGAATAAAGGCATCTTTAAGGAACTGACTCAATTCACCGATCCTATTCTGAAAAAATCGTACGCGGTGTTCCATGGCGAGCTGGATAAGGTCGATGCTATTCAGAGTTGGTCGAACGCGTAAGGAAGGAAAAGCGCCGGGCAAAACCCGGCGTTTTTATCAGGCGATGTTCAGATACTTGTGCGTCTGCATCGACAAACGCCAGTTGCGGGCGATACAGGTTTCAATGCACAGACGCGTCGCGTCATCTTTTTGGCTGATCGGCTGCAATGCGATAACGCGCTGCTTGTCGTCACACAGCGTCTCCAACAGTTCGTCCAGCGCTTCGATGTCACGCACGCGACCCACCGGGTGTTTAATCTCATCAGCGCGTTGCAGCGCCTGCGACAACACTTCATAGCCACCACGCATATTCACCTTCGGCGACACGGTCACCCAGGTGGCGTGTGAACAGCGCACTTCATGGGTGCCGCTGGTTTCAATCTGGCAGCTATAGCCATTGTGCTCGAGCAGCGACGTCAGCGGGGTTAAATCGTGAATGCACGGTTCGCCGCCGGTGATCACCACATGACGCGCGGTCCAGCCCTGGCGGGTGATGGCGGTCAGCAAGTCTTCCGGCGTACCGGCGCCCCATTTGTCGCTCTCTTTGGTTTTCGCCAGAATGCTGAACAGAGACACTTCCCGATCTTCCAGCATGTCCCAGGTATGTTTGGTATCACACCACGCACAGCCAACCGGGCATCCCTGCAGTCGAATAAAAATGGCGGGAACGCCGGTGAAGTAACCCTCGCCTTGCAGGGTCTGGAACATTTCGTTAATCGGGTACTGCATAGTCATCTCTGTGAAGGGAGTAAAGACTAAGTATCGCAGATTTAGACCATCAGGGCGAGACAAGCGGCTGCGTGGCGGGGTTCTACAACCGGGAATAAACAACCTTAATTCTCCCGCTGCCTTCAAAAGGCCATTTAAGCAGCGTTGAAATCTCGCTCAATACAATCGCCAGTCCCAACACAGCGAGATGGTAATCTTGAATACTTTATTAATTACAGGTGTAACAGGTTTTCTTGGCGGAGCAGCTTTCGAGAAATTACTGAATGAGAAAAGTCAGTACGATTTCCTGCTGCTGGTCAGGGCCGCAAATGGAGCAGCGGCAATCGAGCGAGTGAAGGATAACATGCGTAAATTCAACGTCAGCGAGACGTGCCTGGCGCAATTAAACGAGCGCCACATTCTGCTTGGCGATCTCGGTACACCGGAGGATTTCCTCGACGATCCGCGTCTGGATACCGTCACTCACGTTCTGAACTGCGCGGCCGTCGCCTCATTCGGCAACAATCCGCTTATCTGGAAAGTGAACGTTGAAGGGACGCTGACATTCGCTCGCCGTATGTCTGAGGTTTCCGGGTTACAACGCTTTTTACACGTCGGTACCGCGATGTCCTGCGCGCCTGAGCCGGACTCTTTGGTGTCAGAGAGCGCAGAGTTTCACGAGCGTGCAGAACATCTGGTGGAATATACCCACTCAAAATCGACTATCGAACGCCTGATGCGCGACGAGTGTCCGGCTCTCCCGCTGGTGATTGCGCGCCCTTCGATTGTTGTGGGCCACACGCATCATGGCTGCCAGCCTTCGAGCAGTATTTTCTGGGTATTCAGCATGGCGCTCATGCTGCAGAAATTTATGTGCTCACTGGAAGACCGAATTGATGTTATCCCTGTGGACTATTGCGCAGACGCCCTGCTGATGCTGCTCTCTGGTGATGTGGCGCGCGGAGAAGTGGTTCATATATCAGCAGGCGAAGAGAACAGCGTCCGGTTTGCGGACATTGATTTCGCCATGGCACAAGCGCTTGAACAGGCACCGGTCAGCGACCGCTATGCGCAGGTCAGCTATGAGATGCTGGTCAAAATGCGTCGTGATCTGAAAGGTATTTTTGGGCCATGCAACGAGCGTCTGATGCTCAAAGCCATGCGTTTATATGGCGCGTTTGCGATGCTCAACGTGCGCTTTAGCAACGATAAACTGCTGAGCCTTGGTATGCCTAAGCCACCGCGTTTTACCGACTATATCGCCCGCTGCGTACAGACCACGCAGGGAATGACAATCCCGCAGCAGATGGCCGTCGATTTCAAATAATCGTCAGCCGCTTAAAACAAAAAACCCGCCGAAGCGGGTTTTTTATTAAGAGCGAAAGTCAGACTTACTGACCTTTGATCTCTTTCAGACCGTTGTACGGTGCTTTTTCACCCAGTGCTTCTTCGATACGAATCAGCTGGTTGTATTTAGCAACGCGGTCAGAACGGCTCATAGAACCGGTTTTGATCTGGCCTGCAGCAGTACCCACCGCCAGGTCAGCGATGGTTGCATCTTCAGTTTCACCGGAACGGTGAGAGATAACTGCAGTGTAGCCAGCGTCTTTAGCCATCTTGATTGCAGCCAGAGTTTCGGTCAGGGAACCGATCTGGTTGAATTTGATCAGGATGGAGTTAACGATGCCTTTGTCGATGCCTTCTTTCAGGATCTTGGTGTTGGTTACGAACAGATCGTCACCAACCAGCTGGATTTTGTCGCCCAGCACTTTGGTCTGGTATGCGAAACCATCCCAATCAGATTCGTCCAGACCATCTTCGATGGAAACGATCGGATACTGCTTGGTCAGATCTTCCAGGAAGTGGGTGAATTCTTCGGAGGTGAAAGCTTTGTTGCCTTCGCCAGCCAGAACGTATTTACCGTCTTTGTAGAATTCAGAAGCAGCACAGTCCATCGCCAGAGTGATGTCTTTGCCCAGCTCGTAGCCCGCGGCTTTAACGGCTTCAGCGATTACAGCCAGTGCTTCAGCGTTGGAACCCAGGTTTGGCGCATAGCCACCTTCGTCACCAACTGCAGTGTTCATACCTTTAGCTTTCAGAACTTTAGCCAGGTTATGGAACACTTCGGAACCCATACGAACGGCTTCTTTCAGGGATTTCGCGCCAACTGGCTGAATCATGAATTCCTGAATATCAACGTTGTTGTCTGCGTGCTCACCACCGTTGATGATGTTCATCATCGGAACCGGCATGGAGTATTTACCTGGGGTACCGTTCAGTTCAGCGATGTGTTCGAACAGCGGCTGACCTTTAGAAGCTGCAGCAGCTTTGGCGTTAGCCAGAGACACAGCCAGGATCGCGTTAGCGCCGAAGTTAGATTTGTTTTCAGTACCGTCCAGATCGATCATGATCTTGTCGATGCCAGCCTGATCTTTGGCATCTTTGCCAAGGATAGCCTGAGCGATTGGGCCGTTTACAGCGCCAACAGCTTTCAGTACGCCTTTACCCATGAAACGGGATTTGTCACCATCGCGCAGCTCCAGAGCTTCGCGGGAACCAGTAGATGCACCTGATGGAGCAGCTGCCATACCGACGAAACCACCTTCCAGGTGTACTTCGGCTTCAACAGTCGGGTTACCACGGGAGTCGATGATTTCACGACCGATGACTTTAACGATTTTGGACATTAGGTTTTCCTCAGTACAAGTTAAACTAAAACTCCAGACAAACAACGCCCCAAATCAGGGGCGCTGCCGTTCTAACTTTTTTACTTCGCCTGACGCTTCTGGTACTCGCTAGCGGCTTTCACGAAGCCTGCAAACAGCGGATGCCCATCACGCGGCGTAGAAGTAAACTCCGGATGGAACTGACAGGCAACGAACCATGGGTGGTTCGGAACCTCGATGATCTCGACCAACTGATCATCCCCGGAACGGCCTGCAATACGCAGACCCGCAGCTTCAATCTGTTTCAACAGCATATTGTTGACTTCATAGCGGTGACGGTGACGCTCGGTGATGGTCTCATCGCCGTACATCTTGCGAACCAGGCTGTCGTCGCTGAGCTGGCAGGCCTGAGCCCCCAGACGCATTGTGCCGCCGAGATCGCTTTTCTCAGTACGCACTTCGACATTCCCGTTTTCATCACGCCATTCGGTGATTAGGGCCACAACCGGGTACTTACAGTCTGGCACAAATTCCGTTGAGTTGGCGTTTTCCATCCCGACTACGTTACGAGCGAACTCGATCAACGCAACCTGCATACCCAGGCAAATGCCCAGATAAGGAATATTGTTTTCACGCGCAAAGCGTGCGGTGGCGATTTTGCCTTCAACACCACGGTAGCCGAAGCCGCCAGGGATCAGGATAGCATCAAGACCTTTCAGAATTTCGACACCACGTGTTTCAACATCTTGCGAATCGATAAGCTTGATGTTGACGGTAACGCGGTTTTTCAGGCCACCGTGTTTCAGCGCTTCAATAACTGACTTATAGGCGTCCGGCAGTTCAATGTACTTGCCGACCATACCGATAGTCACTTCGCCTGCCGGGTTAGCTTCTTCGTAGATAACCTGTTCCCATTCTGACAGATTAGCTTCCGGACAGTTCAAGCTGAATCGTTTACAAATATAATCGTCCAGACCCTGTGATTTCAACAGGCCCGGGATTTTATAAATGGAATCGACGTCTTTCAGAGAAATAACAGCCTTTTCTGGAACGTTACAGAACAAAGCGATTTTCGCACGTTCGTTGGCCGGAACGGCACGATCGGAGCGACAAATCAGAATATCCGGCTGAATACCGATGGAGAGCAGCTCTTTTACAGAGTGCTGAGTCGGTTTGGTTTTCACTTCACCCGCAGCGGCCATGTATGGCACCAGGGTCAGGTGCATAAACAGCGTGTTTTCACGGCCTACTTCAACCGCCAGCTGGCGAATCGCTTCGAGGAACGGCAGTGATTCGATATCACCGACGGTACCACCGACTTCAACCAGCACCACGTCGTGGCCTTCAGCCCCGGCGATGACGCGCTCTTTAATTGCATTGGTGATGTGCGGGATAACCTGGACGGTCGCGCCCAGATAATCACCCCGGCGCTCTTTACGCAGAACGTCAGAGTAAATACGACCAGTAGTGAAGTTGTTACGACGCGTCATTTTAGTGCGAATGAAACGCTCGTAGTGGCCCAGGTCCAGGTCGGTTTCAGCGCCGTCTTCAGTAACGAACACTTCCCCGTGTTGGATAGGACTCATGGTCCCCGGATCGACGTTGATATACGGATCCAGTTTCATCATGGTCACGTTAAGGCCACGGGCTTCCAGAATGGCTGCGAGGGATGCGGCTGCAATGCCTTTACCCAGAGAGGATACGACCCCGCCGGTCACAAAAATATAGTTCGTTGTCATGCTGAACCTGAGAAGTTAGGTTGGAATGATGGAATAACCAAGACGGGAAAGTAGTATACCCGAACACGGCGAGTGCCACAAACATTCATTCTCCGTCTCCATTCCAGGCTCAGACAAACATAAGGAGTGAGAAAATAGCCCCTTTTGGGTAAATGTTTTTGACGTAAATCAAGCGCTTGTCATTTTAAAAATCACACAAATAGCGCTTGATCGCAAAAAACTGTTAGAGATCAGATTCCTGCCGTTTTACCTCTTGCCATACACTTTCCATCGCTTCCAGGTCGATCCCGGTCATTTCAAGGCCTCGCTCGGCAACAATCCTTTCCACTTCGCGGAAACGACGCTCAAATTTGAGGTTCGCTTTTTGCAGCGCAACTTCAGCTTTGACCCCTAAATGACGTGATAAATTGACCGTCGCAAACAGCAGGTCGCCCATTTCCTCTTCGACCTTTGCGTCGTCGACCACAGCCTGTTTAGCTTCATGCATCACTTCGTCGATTTCTTCATAGACTTTGTCGAGTACCGGGCCCAGCGTTGTCCAGTCAAAACCGACCGTCGACACGCGTTTCTGGATTTTATGGGAACGCATCAACGCAGGCAGGCTGTGCGGAATGTCGTCGAGAGCGGAATGCTGCGATTTCTCCGCACGCTCGGCGGTTTTGATTTGCTCCCAACGCGTCAGCACTTCAGTGCTGTTCGCGGCGGTGGCATCCGCAAAAATGTGTGGATGACGGCGCTCCAGCTTGTCGCTGATGGCGGCACAGATATCGTTAAAATCAAAGCGCCCTTCTTCCTGTGCCATTTGCGCATAAAACACCACCTGAAACAGCAGGTCGCCGAGCTCACCACGCAGATCTTCAAAATCTTCACGGCTGATGGCATCCAGCACTTCGTAGGTTTCTTCGAGGGTGTAAGGCGCGATAGTCGCGAAAGTCTGCTCTTTGTCCCACGGACAGCCGGTTTCCGGGTCACGCAGGCGTTTCATGATGCCGAGCAGGCGGTCGATTTGAGTCATGGTAAATCCTTGAAAAGTAGGTCCCGCAAGCAATGCGCCGCCGGACATTTTCGGATGATGTCCGGCGGCGCAGATTGCGGAGAAAATTAACCGCCGTGCAAACGACGAGCGTCGATCACGTCCGGCACCTGGTTCAGTTTACCGAGCACGCGGCCCAGCACCTGCAGGTTGTAGATTTCGATGGTCATGTCGATGGTGGCGAGCTGCTGTTTGGTGTCACTGCGGCTTGCCACGCCCAGTACGTTAACCTTCTCGTTGGCGAGGATGGTGGTGATGTCACGCAGCAGGCCGCTGCGGTCGTTCGCCTGCACGCGCACCACCAGCGAATAGCCTGAGGAATAGCTTTCCCCCCAGACCGCATCAACGATGCGCTCCGGCGCGTGGGATTGCAGTTCCACCAGCTGATCGCAGTCGGCGCGGTGCACAGAAATCCCACGGCCCTGGGTGATGAAGCCGACAATCTCGTCGCCAGGAATGGGCTGGCAGCAGCGCGCAATGTGATGCATCAGATTGCCGACGCCTTCCACCACTACGCGGCCGTCATCTTTTTTACGGCTGTGCGGGTTGTAGGTTTTCTGCTGCAGTTGCTTCAGCGCGGCGGCATCCTGTTCGGCGGCACTCGGCTTGTTAAACTGCGACTGCAGGAAGTTCACCATCTGGTTGAGACGAATATCGCCGCCGCCAATGGCCGCCAGCAGTTCGTCGAGATCGTTGAAGTTGTAGCGCGGCAGCAGCTGCTTTTCCGCTTCCTTCAGGCTGATCCCGAGATGCGCCAGTTCGTCGTCGAGGATTTGACGTCCGGCGAGGATGTTTTTGTCGCGATCCTGCTTGCGGAACCAGGCGTGAATTTTTGAACGTCCGCGGCTGGTCGTGACGTAGCCCAGGTTTGGGTTCAGCCAGTCGCGGCTTGGGTTCGGTTGCTTCTGGGTAATGATTTCAATCTGATCGCCCATCTGCAGCTGATAGGTAAACGGCACGATGCGACCGCCGATTTTCGCGCCGATGCAGCGGTGTCCCACATCGCTGTGGATGTGGTAGGCAAAATCGAGCGGCGTGGAGCCTGCGGGCAGGTCAACCACGTCACCTTTCGGGGTAAACACATACACCCGATCGTCGAACACCTGGCTGCGCAATTCGTCGAGCATTTCGCCCGAGTCGGCCATTTCTTCCTGCCACGCAATCAGCTTACGCAGCCAGGCAATGCGGTCTTCGTGACCGCGTGCACCGCTGGATGCCGCGCCCTCTTTGTATTTCCAGTGCGCTGCCACGCCAAGCTCAGACTCTTCGTGCATCTGGCGCGTACGGATTTGAATCTCAACCGTTTTCCCACCGGGGCCTAACACCACGGTGTGAATCGACTGGTAACCGTTCGGTTTCGGGTTTGCCACGTAATCGTCGAATTCATCCGGCAAATGGCGGAAATGGGTGTGGACGATACCCAGCGCCGCGTAGCAGTCCTGCAAACGTTCGGCGACGATGCGCACCGCGCGCACATCGAACAGCTCGTCAAACGCCAGATGCTTCTTCTGCATTTTGCGCCAGATGCTGTAGATGTGTTTCGGTCGACCGTACACTTCCGCTTTAACGCCCTCTTCTTTGATGGAGGCGCGCAGCGTACCGACGAACTCATCGATGTAATGTTCGCGATCGATACGGCGTTCGTGCAGCAGCCTGGCAATGCGTTTGTATTCCGCGGGATGCAGGTAGCGGAAGCAGTAATCTTCCAGCTCCCACTTCAGTTGACCAATACCGAGTCGGTTGGCCAGTGGGGCGTAAATGTTGGTACATTCTTTCGCCGCCAGCACGCGTTCATCTTCCGGCGCATCCTTCACTTCACGCAGATGAGCAATACGCTCGGCGAGCTTGATGACCACGCAGCGGAAATCATCGACCATCGCCAGCAGCATGCGGCGAACGTTATCGACCTGCTCAGAGGAGACGGAATCGTTGTGGGTGGCTTTCAGCTGGCGAATAGCGGCCATGTCGCGCACGCCGTGGATAAGCGTGACGATAGATTTACCGGCGCTTTCCTCCAGCTTTTCTTCGCTGACCACATCACTCACCACCAGCGGGAACAACAGCGCCGCTCGCAGTGAATCGATATCCATGTTCAGCATGGAGAGGATTTCGACCATCTCAACGCCGCGCCACAGCAGCAGCTCAGCGTCTGGATGACCAAGGGTTTGTTCGCGACAATAGGTCCATGTCTCGGCTAAGCGCTCACACGACTGCTGGCTGGAAATTCCCAGGCTTGCTATCCATTTAACCGGATCAAACTCACCAGCTTTATTGAGATGTGCACTGCGTACCGCAACCATTGTCCTCTCCTTTAAAGCCTATCCCATTAGGCTATTTCATTTGCCATTTTGGCCCTGGGCAGTGCTCAAAATCCTCACGTACTACGTGTACGCTCCGGTTTTTCCGCGCTGTCCGTGTCCAAACTGGCTACAACAATTACGCCTACCGGGATAGGCTCTTCGGGACCGGGCCTGTCGGATTCGACAAGCCTTGATTCATTATTTGTGCTCGAACAGCACCATCGATTCCAGGTGCCCAGTGTGCGGGAACATGTCCAGCATTGCCAGACGCTGAATTTGATAGCCCGCCGCCAGCAGCACTTCGCTATCACGCGCCAGCGTCGCCGGATTACAGGATACATACACCACCCGAGCGGGGGCTAATTTTACGACATGCTGCATCACGCCCGGTGCGCCCGCCCGCGCAGGATCGAGTAAAACTTTGTCAAAACCGTTTTTCGCCCAGGCCTGCAGGGTGACATCTTCTTCAAGATTTTCGTGGAAGAAGGTCACATTGTGCAGATTATTCTGTTCTGCGTTCTGCTGGCCTTTCTCGACCAGCGCGGGCACGCCTTCCACGCCCACCACGCTTGCAGCGCGTTTTGCCAGCGGCAGCGTAAAGTTGCCCATCCCGCAAAACAGATCCAACACGCGGTCCTGAGGCTGAACATCAAGCCACGCCAGCGCCGTTTCTACCATCCGCTGATTCACGCCGTCGTTGACCTGAATAAAATCGCGTGGACTGAACGTTAAGCGTAGCCCGTCTGAACTGTACCAGGGCAATTCGCCGCTAACGTGTTCAACATTATCGCTTTGTGGTGCCAGCCACAGGGCCAGCTGGTGTGAATGCGAAAACTGTTCCAGTTTTGCTTTATCCGCCGACGAAAGTGGCGCGGTATGGCGCAATACCATCAGCGGACCGTTATCAGCCTGCACCAGCTCCACGTGCCCTAAATGACGAACGCCCGAAAGCGACGCCAGACAGTCGCGCACCGCAGGCAGCAGTGCCTCAAGAGTGGGCACCAGCACAGGGCACTGCGTGACCTCGACGATATCGTTCGAGCCTGCCTTACGAAAACCCATCTGCAAATGCTGGGTCTTTGGTTGATAATTCACGCTCAGACGCGCACGACGGCGATAGCCCCATGGCGTCGCCGAGAGTACGTCATCCACGTCATGTTTCATCATGCGCGCCAGCGCCGCCTGCTTGCTACGCTGTTGCAGCGCCACGCTGGCATGTTGCTGCTGGCAGCCACCGCATACGCCAAAATGCGGACAGCGCGGTTTTTCGCGTTCCGGGCTGTCGTTCAGTCGACGTTTTACCTGTCCGCGCGCATACTGTTTTTTATCTTCGGTGATGCGAATTTCTGCGCCCTCATCGGGCAGCAAACCGTTGATAAACAGTGTTTTCCCGTTATGGTGCGCTACCCCCTGGCCGAAAGGGTCAAGGTCGCTCACCGTCACGGTTATGATCTCGCGCGTCGTCACGCGGCGTTTTGCAGAGTAGAATTGCGCCATTCAGAGATTTTTCTCAAACGAAGTATGTTAACCCTGATTCTCCCATAACGGACCTCCATGACCAACTACAGCCTGCGCGCGCGCATGATGATCCTGATCCTGGCCCCGACCGTCCTGATCGGTTTGCTGCTCAGCATCTTCTTTGTCGTTCACCGCTATCATGATCTGCAGCGTCAGCTGGAAGACGCCGGGGCCAGCATCATTGAGCCGCTCGCGGTCTCCAGTGAATATGGCATGAACTTACAAAACCGTGAGTCAATAGGACAGCTAATTAGCGTCCTGCACCGCCGCCATTCTGACATCGTGCGGGCAATTTCAGTGTATGACGAGCATAACAGGCTGTTCGTTACCTCCAACTACCATCTTGACCCGAGCGAGCTGCAGCTGCCGAAAGGCGCGCCGCTCCCGAACCGTCTCAGCGTCTCGCGCAGCGGCGATAAGATGATCCTGCGTACGCCAATTGTGTCCGAAAGTTATTCCCCGGATGAATCGCCGACTTCGGAAGCCAAAACGCCGATCAACACGCTCGGTTACGTAGCGCTGGAGCTCGATCTGCGCTCCGTGCGGCTGCAACAATACAAAGAGATTTTCATCTCCAGCGTAATGATGCTGTTCTGTATCGGCATTGCGCTGATTTTCGGCTGGCGTCTGATGCGCGATGTCACCGGCCCGATTCGCAACATGGTGAATACCGTTGACCGCATTCGTCGTGGCCAGCTCGACAGTCGTGTGGAAGGCTTCATGCTCGGCGAACTCGATATGCTTAAGAACGGCATCAACTCGATGGCGATGTCGCTGGCGGCCTATCACGAAGAGATGCAGCACAACGTCGACCAGGCCACCTCCGATCTGCGGGAAACCCTCGAGCAGATGGAAATTCAGAACGTCGAGCTGGATTTGGCGAAGAAACGCGCCCAGGAAGCGGCACGTATTAAATCTGAATTCCTCGCCAACATGTCACACGAGCTGCGCACCCCGCTCAATGGCGTGATTGGGTTTACTCGACTGACGCTCAAAACCGACCTCAATTCGACCCAGCGCGACCACCTCAATACCATTGAACGCTCGGCGAACAACCTGCTGGCCATCATCAACGACGTGCTGGACTTCTCTAAACTGGAAGCCGGTAAGCTGGTTCTGGAAAGCATTCCGTTCCCGCTGCGCAATTCGCTGGATGAAGTGGTGACGCTACTCGCTCATTCAGCCCATGATAAAGGGCTTGAGCTGACGCTGAACATCAAAAGCGACGTACCGGATAACGTCATTGGTGACCCGCTGCGACTGCAACAGGTCATTACTAATCTGGTCGGAAACGCCATTAAATTTACCGAAAACGGCAACATTGACGTACTGGTAGAAAAACGCGCGCTGAGCAATACCAAAGTGCAAATTGAAGTGCAGATCCGTGACACCGGCATCGGTATTCCTGAACGCGATCAGTCGCGTCTGTTCCAGGCTTTCCGCCAGGCGGATGCCAGCATTTCACGGCGACACGGCGGGACCGGCCTGGGCCTGGTGATCACCCAGCGTTTAGTGAAAGAAATGGGGGGCGATATTTCCTTCCACAGCCAGCCAAATCGCGGTTCAACTTTCTGGTTCCACATCAATCTGGATCTCAATCCGAACGTCGTATCCGAAAGCCTGATGACCGCCTGCCTGACGGGGAAACGTCTGGCCTATGTCGAAGCCAACGCTTCCGCCGCGCAGTGTACGCTGGATATTCTGGCGACTACGCCGCTGGACGTGGTGTACAGCCCGACCTTCTCGGCGCTGCCGGAAGACCGTTACGATATTCTGCTGATTGCGGTGCCGGTATCGATGCGTGATTTAAACATGCACGCCGACAAACTCGAACAGGCCCATCGCATGACCGACTTCCTGCTGCTGGCGCTACCGTGCCACGCGCAGGTGAATGCCGAACAGCTCAAACAGAACGGTGCGGCGGCTTGTCTGCTAAAACCGCTAACCTCCACCCGTTTGCTGCCTGCGCTGACAGAATACTGTCGCGTGAATCAGACCCTGGCTGCTCCCAACGGTCAGGCCGCGCGGCTGGGTATGACGGTGATGGCGGTGGATGATAATCCGGCGAACTTAAAGCTAATCGGCGCACTGCTGGAAGATCAGGTGCAGAACGTTGAGCTGTGCGACAGCGGTCAGGAAGCGATTAACCGCGCCAAACAGATGCAGTTCGACCTGATTCTGATGGATATTCAGATGCCGGATATGGACGGCATTCGCGCCTGTGAACTGATTCACCAGTTGCCACATCAGCAGCAAACGCCCGTGATTGCGGTGACTGCCCATGCAATGGCCGGGCAAAAGGAGAAGCTGCTGAGTGCCGGGATGAATGACTATCTGGCGAAGCCTATCGAAGAGAGCAAACTGAGAAACCTGCTGCTGCGCTATAAGCCTGGGCTGAGCATTCCGCAACCTGAAGTGAGCGAGCCGCATCCGCCGGTAAATCTGAATACCACCCTCGACTGGTCGCTGGCGCTGCGTCAGGCGGCCAATAAGCAAAATCTGGCGCGAGACATGCTGCATATGCTGGTCGATTTCCTGCCAGAAATCCGCAACAAAGTGGAAGAGCAACTGGTGGGTGAAAAGCCGGAGGATTTGGTGGATGCGATTCACAAACTGCATGGCAGCTGCGGTTATAGCGGCGTGCCACGGTTAAAGAATCTTTGCCATTTGATAGAAGGCCAGCTGCGTAATGGCGTTGCGCCAGACGAACTGGAGCCGGAGTTTCTTGAGCTGCTGGACGAGATGGATAACGTGGCAAGGGAAGCGAAATTGATTTTAGGGTGACGGAATTCGCCAATGCCCTCTCCCGATGGGCTGTCTCTTATACACAACTCCCCGGCCTTTTCAGGGGGCTATGTCAGCCCCAATGCCGCTCCGTTCACCCGTATTTTGGGTTATCTCTGCAACCACAGAGAAACCGACAGAGAAGCAGGGTCGCCTGGTGAACGGAACCCCATCCGACGAGACAGAGGGTGACGGCATCAGTTTTATTATCGCACCATGCACGGGCGCTTGTTATCAAACGTCCAGTCAGGGATCAGATACTGCATTCCCATCGCGTCATCGCGCGCGCCGAGCCCGTGTTTTTGATACAACTCATGGGCCTGCATCACGCGGTCCATATCCAGTTCGACGCCCAGCCCCGGTGTCGACGGCACCTGCACCATGCCGCCTTTGATTTCAAATGGCTGCTTCGTCAGACGCTGATTTCCTTCCTGCCAGATCCAGTGGGTATCAATGGCGGTGACTTTGCCCGGTGCGGCCGCCGCAACGTGGGTGAACATCGCCAGCGAAATGTCGAAATGGTTGTTGGAGTGCGAACCCCATGTGAGACCAAATTCGTGGCACATTTGCGCCACGCGCACTGACCCCTGCATGGTCCAGAAGTGCGGGTCCGCCAGCGGAATATCCACCGATTGTAACGAAAGCGTGTGACCCATCTGCCGCCAGTCGGTGGCAATCATGTTGGTCGCGGTCGGCAGCCCGGTGGCGCGACGGAATTCGGCCATCACTTCCCGACCTGAGAACCCCTGTTCAGCCCCACACGGATCTTCCGCATACGCCAGTACGTTGCGCAGTTGCTTACCAATATTGATGGCTTCATCCAGCGACCATGCACCATTTGGATCAAGCGTCACGCGCGCCTGCGGGAAGCGTTTTGCCAGAGCCGTCACCGCTTCCGCTTCATCTTCACCGCTCAATACGCCGCCTTTGAGCTTGAAGTCGTTGAAACCGTATTTTTCATACGCGGCTTCCGCCAAACGCACCACCGCATCCGGGGTCATCGCTTCGTCGTGGCGCACCCGATACCAGTCGCATTTGTCATCCGGCTGGCTCTGATAAGGCAGCGGCGTGCGTTTGCGGTCGCCGACAAAAAACAGATAGCCCAGCATTTCTACTTCATCGCGCTGCTGACCATCGCCCAACAGCGAGGCAACGTTTACGCCCAGGTGCTGGCCGAGCAAATCGAGCATCGCCGCTTCGATGCCCGTCACCACATGAATGGTGGTGCGCAGGTCGAACGTTTGCAGACCACGGCCGCCTGAATCGCGATCGGCAAAGGCGTTACGCACCGCGGTCAGCACATTTTTATATTCGCCGAGGGTTTTCCCCACCACCAGCGCCGCCGCATCTTCCAGGGTTTTACGGATCTTTTCACCACCCGGAATTTCGCCCACGCCGGTATGCCCGGCGTTGTCTTTGATCATCACAATATTGCGAGTGAAGAACGGCGCGTGGGCACCGCTCAGATTCATCAGCATGCTGTCGTGCCCGGCAACCGGGATCACCTGCATGGAGGTCACTACTGGCGTTGAATATTGAATCGTCATCGTGCAATCCTTTTATTGAGTACGACCGAAAACAGGACGTTTGCGATCGAATGTCCAGCCGGGGATCAGATACTGCATAGGCACCGCGTCATTACGCGCGCCGCCGGGCAGCCGTTTGTAGGCGTCATGCGCCTTTTCTACCTGCGCCCAGTCGAGCGTGACGCCGAGCCCAGGCGCTTCCGGCACCGCAATTTTTCCGTTCTCAATCTGCAACGGGTTTTCAGTGAGTCTGGCATCGCCTTCCTGCCAGATCCAGTGTGTATCAATGGCCGTCGGCTTGCCTGGGGCCGCCGCGCCGACGTGGGTAAACATCGCCAGTGAAATATCGAAATGGTTATTCGAGTGGCAGCCCCAGGTCAGACCCCAGTCATCACAAAGCTGCGCCACGCGCACCGCGCCGGAGAGCGTCCAGAAATGCGGGTCAGCCAGTGGGATATCCACCGCGTTGAGCATCACTGCGTGGCCCATTTCGCGCCAGTTAGTGGCAATCATGTTGGTCGCAACCGGCAGGCCAGTCGCACGACGAAACTCCGCCATCACTTCTCGCCCGGAAAAGCCCTGCTCCGCGCCGCACGGATCTTCCGCGTAGGTCAGTACGTTCTCCAGGTCTTTGCACAGCACGATAGCTTCATCAAGCAGCCAGGCGCCATTTGGGTCGACGGTGATGCGCGCGTCCGGGAAACGTTTCTTCAGCCTTCGCGCGGCGTCGATTTCCTGTTCACCGGGCAAAACACCGCCTTTCAGTTTGAAATCTTTGAAGCCGTAACGATCCTGTGCGGCCTCCGCCAGCCTGACCACGGCAGCCGAAGAAAGCGCTTCCTGATGGCGCAAGTGATACCAGTCGTGACCGTCTCGCCGCCCTTCAGAGTAAGGCAAATCGGTTTTGTTGCGGTCGCCCACGTAGAACAGATAACCCAGCACCGTGACCGCATCGCGCTGTTTACCCGGACCCAGTAATTCGCACACCGGCACATTCAGCGCCTGACCAAGTAGATCCAGCAACGCCGCCTCAAGCGCCGCCACCGCGTTGACCTTGAGCTCGAAGGTCCAGGCACCTTTCGCGAAGGTATCAAAATCAGCGGCCTGATTCCCTTTATGAACCTGCTGCACCACTCGATTCATACGGGCGACGTCCTGGCCCACAACCTGCGGTATGGCATCCACCAGCGTCTGGTAAATCACTTCTCCGCCGGGTGCCTCACCGACGCCGGTATGCCCGGCGTCATCCGTCAGCACCACAATGTTACGCGTGAAGTACGCATGGTGCGCGCCACCAATGTTCAACAGCATGCTGTCCTGCGCCGCCACCGGGATCACCTTCATGTCAGTAATGACAGGACTTGCCTGAGTATTCATCATGCACGCTCCGCAGTCGATTTCAGTTCAATGCGTTTGATATCACCGACCAGCACCAGATAGCTCAGGACCGCAATCAGCGCGTGAATGCCGACGTAAATCAACGCCCAGTTAAACGAGCCGGTGGTTGCCACGATATAGCCGATGGCAATCGGGGTGACGATGCCGGAGATATTGCCAAACATATTGAACAGGCCGCCGCTGAGACCGCTGATTTCTTTCGGCGCGGTATCGGCCATGACCGCCCAGCCCAACGCGCCGATGCCTTTGCCGAAGAATGCCATCGCCATAAAGCCGATGATCATCCATTCCGCGTCGACGTAGTTACAGAACACCATGGTCATCGACAGCAGCATACCGAGTACGATCGGCGTTTTACGCGCCACGTTGAGCGAACCCGTTTTGCGCATCAGCCAGTCGGATATGATCCCGCCCAGCACGCCACCCACAAAGCCGCATACCGCCGGGATAGACGCTACAAAACCCGCTTTCAGAATCGACATACCGCGCGCCTGCACCAGATACACCGGGAACCAGGTGATGAAGAAGTAAGTCAGCGCGTTGATGCAGTACTGGCCAAGGTATACGCCGATCATCATGCGCGAACCGACCAGCTGTTTTACCTGCACCCACTTCTCACGCATCGGCACCTGCTCCGTCGTCTTCTTCTGATCCATGTTGATCAGCGCCCCGCCTTCGGCGATGTAATCCAGTTCTTTTTGGTTCACGCCAGGATGCTGGTTAGGTTCGTGGATCATTTTCAGCCACAGGAAGCTGATGACAATCCCCAGCCCGCCCATGAAGAAGAACACGTGCGACCAGCCTACTTCATGCGTCAGCCAGCCCATGATTGGCGCGAAGATAACCGTTGCGAAGTACTGCGCGGAGTTGAATATGGCGACCGCCGTGCCTCTCTCCTGCGCCGGGAACCACGCGGCGACGATACGACTGTTGCCGGGGAAAGAGGGCGCTTCGGCCAGCCCCACCATAAAGCGCAACGTGAACAGCGCGACGATGATGCCGAAGCCGTGGAAGATATCGACGAAGCCCTGTAACAGGGTGAACATCGACCAGGTGAAGATCGACCAGAAGTAGACGCGTTTAGAACCAAAGCGGTCGAGCAGCCAGCCGCCAGGGATTTGGCCAATCACATACGCCCATGAAAATGCAGAAAAAACGTAGCCCATACCAACCGGATCCAGGCCAATATCTTTGGCCATTTCTGACCCGGCAATCGAGAGCGTGGCGCGGTCGCCATAGTTGAACGAGGTGACGATAAACAGCATCACCACAATCCAGTAGCGCGCGTTGGTCCGCTTTTCAACGGCCGCCGTGGCGTGACTTAGTGAACTCATTGTTGTACTCCTGAGGCTTCCCTCATTCTGAACAACGTAACCTGTAGGGTAATCAGAATGACGTTTGTTTTTATGGCGACGTTGCTCTGTGGCACGCCACGTTTTATTCACCGACAGGAGAAGTATAAAAACGCATCAACGATGGCTCACCGTGCATAAACACAGCATTGCGGAGAAGATAAAAGGTGTTTTGGGGCTTATGCCCAGGAGGATGGGGGCTGGTTCACGGATTCAGGAATGGGGGGAGGGTTTTGCCCTTCGGCTGAAGGGCAAACGGATCAGCTAAGCAGCGTGGCCCAGTGTTCAACCCACGGGTTGGAGACCGTTTCGGGTTCAGGATCTTCACTGGCGTCGATCATCAGCATTTCGCCGATACGCTGTGCGCCCTGCTCTTGCAACAACGCATCGAAGCGCTTGCCGCCGCCGCAGAAATGCGAGTAGGTGCTGTCGCCGAGAGCGATGATGCCGTAGCGCAGATGCGGCTGGTACATATCGAGAATGCCCTGATACAGCGGCACAATGCTGTCCGGCAGGTCGCCCTGGCCGGTGGTGGAGGTGACCACCAGTGCATATTTCCCCTGATAAGATTCCCAGTCGCTGACTTCAGGATCTTCAAATACCTGTGCTTTGTGGCCCTGAGCCGCAAGGATCGTCTGCGCTTCTTCCGCCACCAGCAGCGCGTTTCCGTACATGGTGCCGACAAAAATGCCTACATCCGCCATTACTTTTCTCCCTGAATCATTCAGTTATGGGGTCATCCTGACCGTTGTCCGGCGTAAACTCAACCCTTTCAACGTCGGGGAGAAGTCCACGCCAGCCGAAATGTGACATTGCCTGCATCCAGACATCATCGAGGCTCGCACGGATAACCAGTGGCTCGCCGGTAAACGGGTGCGTGAGGTGCAGTTCGCTGGCATGCAGCATTAAGCGATCGCAGCCAAAGTTTTCCGCCGCACTTCGGTTCTGGCGTAAATCGCCGTGTTTACTGTCGCCGAGGATCGGGTGACGCAGATGGCTCATGTGACGACGCAGCTGATGCTTGCGCCCAGTTTTCGGTTCCAGTTCGACCAGACCGTAGCGCGTGGTCGGGTAACGCCCGGTCGGCACCGGCATTTCAACCGTCGCCAGACCGCGATAGTGCGTCACCGCAGGCTGGGCTTCTTTGTCATCACGGGCAAATTTATCCGCGATTTTGTCCAGTTCTTCCACCAGCGGGTAGTCGAGCAATTCCTCTTCCATCAGCCAGCCGCGCACGATGGCGTGGTAGCGTTTCTGGATCTGGTGTTGCTCAAACTGCTGTGAAAGACGACGGCCCGCCTCACTCGATAGCCCCATCAGCAGCACGCCGGACGTTGGTCTGTCGAGACGATGAACGGTAAAAACATGCTGACCAATCTGGTCGCGCACGGTTTGCATGACCACCACTTTTTCATCGCGATCGAGCCAGCTACGGTGAACTAACCAGCCTGACGGTTTATTAACGGCGACCAGCCATTCGTCCTGATAGAGGATCTCGATCATCAGTCGTCCACGCCCGCAAATAGGGTGTCTAGCTGCTCAAGCTCCGGCAGGATAATGGCGCGGAAAGGATGGCTCGCCTCCATGGCAATTTCATAATAGGGCGCAACGGCGAAGCTCTGCGGCAGCGGCTGCTCGTTGTCGATCAGCTGGTGCATGCGTGGCAGCAGCACCCATTGCAACCACTCCAGTGGCTCCAGCGTATCCATGCAGAAAGGTTGTGTGCTTTCGAAGGCGCTGGCGTCAGGTGCGGTGTCCTGCCAGTGCTGATGCTCGCGCAGCTGCGCTTCAATAGCATTCAGGCGCTGGCGAACGCGGTCGTGATGGGTCATGAAAACCTCGGAAAATACGTCGAAATGAAAATCTGTGGCGCAGGATATCATCGGTGGCGAGGAAATAAAAAAAAGGAGCACTGTTTGCACAGTGCTCCCGGTTCGTTTCGCAGCAGTCCAGCTACCTTTGTTGCTCCCTGCTCATCCGTGAAAACTTTTCCTATGGTCTCCTGACCTGTTCATCCATAAACTATTGCATCCTGCTCGCACCACCCCGATGCGATTCGACTTATCCGTAAGTTTGTCCTGATCTTCCTGATCCGCCGGGCATCCTGACCGGTTCTCTTTCTCCATCCTGGAGGTGTCCGTTAACGCATCCTGCGTAATCCTTTCGCTTCGATCCAGAAGCCTGTCCTTGCAGCACCATCCTGGTGTATCCCGCTGAAACGTCATCATCCTGATGTTCGTTTCGTTTCGCGACTCCCTGTCGACGTGTATAGAATCCTCTATTACGCTTCGTCTTACAAGCCTCTTGTAAGACAACACGCCTGTCTCTTTTCATATGAAAGTTAAGGTTTTCCACTATAACCATTTGATAATAATAGAATAGTAGTCAAACGAAACGGTAATTACAGGCTTACACGCTGGCGATCTCTCACAAGGTTTGTAAGAGATGTCTCACAAGGACGCCAGGCATATGGATTACAAAAGAGGCTCAAGGTGGGAGAGGAAACTCGCGACAGACGCAGAAAGCGTGGTGCGATTACGGGTGCCAAGGGTCTCGAGGACCACTTCGCCCGTGAGATTACAGACGGAAACCACATCCAGTTCGCTGTCGAGCGTGCCAATAAACAACGTCGGTGGAAGCTTCAGGCGTTTCTGCGTGACCAGGTGACCAATCAGGTTTTCCTGCACTCGCTGAAAATCATCCGGGCTCCAGACCTGCAGCAGCGTAAGCTGACGCTCGCCGAACGTTGCGGGCATATCGCCGGCAAACTGGCTGGTATAATAAGTTTGAAGCGGCTGTTGTACCACAATGTCCATCGCCCTTTCAACCGCTTCCAGAGTCGGTTCAAGGTTGAACGGCTGAGGCTGCCAGAAGACCGCGTCATCATCGGTGGACGTCACGCAGGGTGAAGGAACGCCGTGCAGCTCTTCGCTTCGCGGCAGCGTGCCATGGCGCTGCTGCCATGCGTCGCAATAACGTTGGGTAAATGCCTGTAAGGCTCTCGCGGTCTGCTGATCCACTGCTTTCTCTCTCCAGGTCAACCAGGATAAACTCAATCCATAGTCTACCTGCTTTATGACGGTGAAACATGTCTTCTTATGAAAACCACCAGGCGCTGTCTGGCCTGACGCTCGGTAAATCAACTGATTACCGCGATATTTATGACGCCAGCCTGCTGCAACCGGTGCCGCGCAGCTTAAACCGCGATCCGCTCGGGCTGCACGCCGGTAACCTGCCTTTCCACGGAGGCGATATCTGGACGCTGTACGAGCTTTCCTGGCTGAATACAAAAGGATTACCGCAGGTTGCCGTCGGCCACGTTGAACTGAGCGACACCAGCATCAATCTGGTGGAATCCAAAAGCTTTAAGCTGTATCTGAATAGCTTCAACCAGACCCGTTTCGCTAACTGGGAAGACGTTCGCGCCACGCTGGAGCGCGACCTGCGCCATTGCGCCCAGGGCGATGTGACCGTCGCGTTATACCGTATAGATGAAATGGAAGGTCAGCCGATTGCCCATTTCCACGGGGCTTGCATTGACGAACAGGACATCAACATCGACAGCTACGAATTCAGCGCCGATTACCTGCAGGATGCCGCCAGCGGGAAGGTGGTAGAAGAGACGCTGGTCAGCCATCTGTTGAAATCAAACTGCCTGATTACCCATCAGCCGGACTGGGGTTCAGTGCAAATCCAGTATCGTGGGCCTCAAATCAACCGTGAAAAAATGCTGCGTTACCTGGTCTCTTTCCGCCATCACAACGAGTTTCACGAGCAGTGCGTCGAGCGTATTTTCAATGACATTCAGCGCTTCTGCCAGCCTGAAACCCTCAGCGTATACGCGCGTTACACGCGTCGCGGCGGACTCGACATCAACCCGTGGCGTAGCAATACCGATTTCGTCCCGGCCATTGGGCGCCTGGTTCGCCAGTAACATAAATAATTTCAAAATAAAGCGCGGCTTCGGTCGCGCTTTTCCTTGTTAAAATCTGATCGGCAAGGCTATTGTAATCATTAGGGAAGACGTTATTCGTCCCGTAAGGAGTTCACTTGATTACACATATTAGCCCGCTTGGCTCAATGGATATGCTGTCGCAGCTGGAAGTCGATATGCTGAAAAGCAACGCCAGCAGCGATTTGTATCAGTTGTTCCGCAACTGTTCACTGGCAGTGCTCAACTCAGGCAGTCTGACCGACAACAGCAAAGAACTGCTGTCTCGCTTTGAAAGTTTTGAAATCAACGTGCTGCGCCGTGAGCGCGGTGTAAAACTGGAACTGATTAATCCGCCGGAAGATGCCTTCGTTGACGGGCGCATCATCCGCTCCCTGCAGGCGAACCTGTTTGCCGTCTTACGCGATATTCTGTTTGTTTACGGACAAATCCATAACACCGTCCGCTTCCCGAACCTCGACCTGGAAAGTTCGACCCACATTACCAACCTGGTGTTCTCGATCCTGCGTAACGCCCGGGCGCTGCACGTCGGTGAAGCGCCGAGTATGGTGGTGTGCTGGGGCGGTCACTCTATCAATGAAAACGAATATCTCTATGCTCGCCGCGTTGGCACTCAGCTTGGCCTGCGCGAACTGAACATCTGCACCGGCTGCGGCCCGGGTGCAATGGAAGCGCCGATGAAAGGCGCCGCCGTTGGTCATGCTCAGCAGCGTTACAAAGAAGGCCGCTTTATCGGCATGACCGAGCCGTCGATCATCGCCGCTGAACCGCCGAACCCGCTGGTGAACGAACTGATCATCATGCCGGATATCGAAAAGCGTCTGGAAGCATTCGTGCGTCTTGCCCACGGGATAATCATCTTCCCGGGCGGTGTGGGCACTGCGGAAGAGTTGCTGTACCTGCTGGGGATCCTGATGAACCCGGCCAACAAAAACCAGGTTCTGCCGCTTATCCTCACCGGTCCGAAAGAAAGCGCGGACTACTTCCGCGTGCTGGACGATTTCATCGTGCATACGCTCGGTGAAGCGGCCCGCCGCCACTACCGCATTATTGTGGATGATGCCGTCGAAGTGGCGCGTCAGATGAAAAAAGCGATGCCGCTGGTAAAAGAGAATCGCCGCGACACCGGAGATGCGTACAGCTTCAACTGGTCAATCCGTATCGCGCCGGACCTGCAACAGCCGTTCGAACCGACGCACGAAAACATGGCGAACCTGAAACTTTATCCGGACCAACCGGTAGAAGTGCTGGCCGCTGACCTGCGCCGTGCCTTCTCGGGCATTGTGGCGGGTAACGTGAAAGAAGTGGGCATTCGAGCGATTGAACAGTTCGGGCCGTACAAAATTCACGGTGACCGAGAAATGATGCGCCGGATGGACAACATGCTGCAAAGCTTCGTCGCGCAGCATCGTATGAAACTGCCAGGCTCAGCCTACATTCCCTGCTACGAAATCTGTTCCTGATCCTCTCTTACTGACCCCAGGGCGGCGCATAGCCGCCCTTCTTTTTTCTCCAATGCCAATCGATTGCGTCCACGAACCAAGCGGCAAATATTCATTTAAATTATATTAATGCGCGCTAAACATCTATTTACGTCACTTTTTTCAGCAAAAGATACGTTTTAGTCATGCCAAACATTCCTGTTTAACACTGCCGATGGTAGCCTTCGCGCCCATAAATTCCCGTTTCTTTTAAAAAAGCAGACTGATGGTCTAATAACCTTCTTTCTGGAAGTGTTTTATTGCATTTGGGATCGAGATCACTGATACATTGATAACTTAAATGTATCTTTCCGGCCGCAAACAATAACGGGCAAAAATCATAAGAAAACCCCGTTTTACACTAATTTATTTTACCGTCAGCCACTTATTCATTGGATTTGACTAAAAAACTGACAAATTGCTTCCTCCAGGAGATATAGATGGAAACCATTCAAACCAGCACCATAGTGTCGACAGAAAGTCGTACCGGATGGCGTAAGACGGATACGATGTGGATGCTGGGCCTTTACGGCACGGCTATCGGTGCGGGCGTTCTGTTCCTGCCAATCAACGCCGGTGTCGGCGGTATGATCCCATTGATCATCATGGCAATTCTTGCCTTCCCAATGACCTATTTTGCTCACCGTGGCCTGACTCGCTTCGTGCTGTCTGGTAAAAATCCGGGCGAAGACATCACCGAAGTCGTTGAAGAACACTTTGGTATCGGCGCAGGTAAACTGATTACCCTGCTGTACTTCTTCGCTATCTACCCAATCCTGTTGGTGTACAGCGTGGCTATCACTAACACCGTTGAAAGCTTCATGACCCACCAGCTGGGAATGACGCCGCCACCGCGTGCCATTCTGTCTCTGATTCTGATTGTCGGCATGATGACCATCGTGCGCTTCGGCGAGCAGATGATCGTTAAAGCGATGAGCATCCTGGTGTTCCCGTTTGTTATCGCGCTGATGGTGCTGGCGTGCTACCTGATCCCACAGTGGAACGGCGCGGCGCTGGAAACGCTGTCTTTGAGCAGCGAAGCAACCGGCAAAGGCCTGTGGATGACTCTGTGGCTGGCAATCCCGGTAATGGTGTTCTCCTTTAACCACTCACCGATCATCTCTTCTTTTGCTGTGGCAAAACGCGAAGAGTACGGCGACGATGCTGAGAAGAAGTGCTCCAAAATTCTGGCCTTCGCGCACATCATGATGGTTCTGACCGTAATGTTCTTCGTGTTCAGCTGCGTGCTGAGCCTGTCTCCTGTGGACCTGGCTTCCGCGAAAGAACAGAACATCTCGATTCTGTCTTACCTGGCAAACCACTTTAACGCTCCGCTGATTGCCTGGATGGCACCGATTATCGCCATCATCGCCATCACCAAATCCTTCCTTGGCCACTACCTGGGCGCACGTGAAGGCTTTAACGGCATGGTGATTAAATCTCTGCGTAGCCGCGGTAAAACCATTGAAGTAAGCCGTCTGAACAAGATGACTGCGGTGTTCATGCTGGTAACGACCTGGATTGTCGCGACGCTGAACCCAAGCATCCTTGGCATGATTGAGACTCTGGGCGGTCCGATTATCGCGATGATCCTGTTCCTGATGCCGATGTACGCCATCCAGAAAGTCCCTGCGATGCGCAAATACAGCGGCCACGTCAGCAACGTATTTGTGGTCATCATGGGCCTCATCGCCATCTCCGCGATTTTCTACTCCCTGTTCGGTTAATCCCCCGCGCCGCCTACGGGCGGCGCTTTTCTTTCTAGCAATGGACGCATCATGATCAGCGTATTCGATATTTTCAAAATCGGTATTGGTCCTTCCAGCTCCCACACCGTGGGGCCAATGAAAGCGGGTAAACAATTCACGGATGACCTCATTTCGCGCGAGATCCTGACCGACATCACCCGCGTGGTGGTGGATGTATACGGTTCGCTCTCCCTGACCGGAAAGGGCCACCACACCGATATCGCCATCATTATGGGCCTGGCGGGTAACCTGCCGGATACCGTTGATATCGATTCAATCCCGTCATTCATTCAGGATGTGAACACGCATGGCCGACTGCTGCTGGCGAACGGTGAACACGAAGTCGAGTTCCCGGTAGATCAGTGCATGAACTTCCATGCCGACAATCTTTCCCTGCATGAGAACGGTATGCGCATTACCGCGCTAAGCGGCGAAAATGTCGTTTACAGCCAGACGTATTACTCCATCGGCGGCGGTTTTATCGTTGATGAAGACCATTTCGGCCAGAGCAACAGCGCGCCGGTTTCGGTTCCTTATCCCTACAAAAACGCCGCCGATTTGCAGCGCCATTGCCAGGAAAGCGGCCTGTCGCTGTCCGGCCTGATGATGCAAAACGAACTGGCGCTGCACAGCAAAGAAGAGCTTGAGCAGCACTTTAATGCGGTGTGGGACGTAATGCGCAGCGGCATTGAACGCGGCATCACCACCGAAGGCGTGCTGCCAGGTAAACTGCGCGTACCGCGCCGCGCCGCCGCACTGCGCCGGATGTTAGTGAGCCAGGACAAAACCACCAGTGACCCCATGGCGGTGGTGGACTGGATCAACATGTTTGCGCTGGCGGTAAACGAAGAGAATGCCGCCGGTGGCCGCGTCGTGACTGCGCCAACTAACGGCGCCTGCGGGATTGTTCCGGCAGTTCTCGCGTACTACGACAAGTTTATCCGTGAAGTGAATGCGAATTCGCTGGCGCGCTACATGCTGGTGACCAGCGCGATTGGCTCACTCTACAAAATGAATGCCTCTATTTCCGGTGCGGAAGTCGGATGTCAGGGCGAAGTCGGCGTGGCCTGTTCAATGGCGGCTGCGGGCCTGGCGGAACTGCTGGGCGGAAGCCCGACGCAGGTGTGCATCGCGGCTGAAATCGGCATGGAGCATAACCTCGGTTTAACCTGCGACCCGGTCGCTGGTCAAGTTCAGGTGCCGTGTATCGAACGTAATGCGATTGCCTCGGTGAAAGCGGTCAACGCCGCGCGTATGGCGCTGCGCCGCACCAGCGAGCCGCGCGTGTGCCTCGATAAAGTCATCGAAACCATGTACGAAACTGGCAAAGACATGAACGCCAAATACCGCGAAACCTCTCGCGGCGGCCTGGCGATGAAGATTGTTACCTGCGATTAAACGCGTCCAGACGCCTCGTTTTGCGAGGCGTCTTCCCGAATTCCCGCCGTTACATAGCCTCATTATCTTCACGGTGTTACCCTACGCGCATTGCTATCAAGGAGGGTAACCGTGGCCATTCATCTGCTTATTGTCGACGCACTGAATCTCATTCGCCGTATTCATGCGGTCCAGGGTTCACCCTGCGCGGATACCTGCCTGCACGCGCTGCAGCAGCTGATTGTACACAGCCAGCCGACGCACGCCGTCGCGGTGTTTGACGACGAAGCCCGCAACCAGAGCTGGCGCCACCAACGTTTGCCGGATTACAAGGCCGGACGCTCACCGATGCCGGAAGATTTGCATGCGGAAATGGACAACATTCGCAGCGTCTTTGAGCAGCACGGCGTGCGCTGCTGGGGCTCTGCCGGCAATGAAGCCGACGATCTCGCCGCGACGCTTGCCGTGAAAGTCGCCAGCGCGGGGCATCAGGCCACCATCGTGTCAACGGACAAAGGCTACTGCCAGCTGCTTTCACCCACTATTCGCATCCGTGATTACTTCCAAAAACGCTGGCTCGACGCACCGTTTATTGCCCAGGAGTTTGGCGTTACGCCGCAACAGCTCCCGGACTATTGGGGGCTCGCCGGGATAAGCAGTTCAAAAGTGCCGGGCGTGGCGGGCATTGGCCCGAAAAGCGCCACCGAACTGCTGGCACGATTTCCAACGCTCGAAGCGATTTATCAGCATCTGGATGAGGTGCCGGAGAAGTGGCGTAAAAAGCTGAGTGAACATCAGGAGATGGCGTTTATCTGTCGCGACATTGCGAGGCTACAGACGGATGTTCAGTTAGATGGGAATTTACAGCAGCTGCGGTTGATGAAGTAGCGTCCTCGTCCGCAGTGTTTTTTAAGCCCGGCAAGCATAGCGCCGCCGGGCAAAGAAGGTTCAGGGGTAAAATTAACGCTCGTCGCGACGCCCACCCACAGCGGCCCAAAGACGACGGACGTGAACCGTCACTTCTTCGCGGTCGTGGTATAACTGGCGCGCCTGAATCTGCGCATTGATTCCGTGCTCATCAAGCTGCGCCTGAATGTATGCCAGGTTCTGCGATACTTCTTCGTAACGCTTTTTCATCGGCAGCTTCAGGTTGAAAATGGTTTCACGACACCAGCCATTGACCAGCCACTGCGCCATCAGCGCGGCAACCTTTGCCGGTTTCTCAACCATATCGCACACCATCCACGAAATGTTGCTACGGGTTGGGCGATAGCGGAAACCGTCTTCACGCAGCCAGGTTACCTGTCCGGTGTCCATCAGGCTTTGCGCCATCGGGCCATTATCCACGGACGATACCCACATGTTGCGTTTCACCAGTTGATAGGTCCAGCCGCCTGGGCACGCCCCTAAGTCCACCGCATACATGCCGTTGCCCAGGCGTTCTTCCCACTCATCCGCAGGAATGAAGACGTGGAACGCCTCTTCCAGCTTGAGCGTAGAACGGCTCGGCGCATCGGAAGGAAAACGCAAACGCGGAATGCCCATATAGAACGGGGAGTTGTTTGTCGTCAGCGAGTAACCGACATAGCAGCAGCCCGGCGCGATAAAGAACACATGCACCACCGGACGCTTAGGCGTGTCATAGCTCGCCAGCACGTTCACTTCACGCAGCGCCGAACGCAGCGGCACGGTGAACTTACGGCAGAACTTCATCAGCTCTTTGCTTTCGTTGGTATCAGCAACTTCAACACGCAGATCGCCACCTTTCTCAACCACGCCCACCAGCATCCCGACCACCGGAGTGATGCGGTCTTCCGGCGGAAGGTCAGTCAGCAGTTCGCAGGCCACAAACATCTGACGGGCGAAAATCAGTGAGCTGAACGGCAATTCACGGATCAGTTTCTCCGCGTCGTCCGGCTGATAGCACTCGAAAATCACATAGCCCGAGTTCTCTTTAACTCGGGCAAAACCAAATACGCCAAGGCGAGACGCCTTGTCAGAAATCTCTGCTGCGCACTCTTTCTCAAAACCCTGACGGCTGTAGAGGACAACCTTATTCATGCGCGACACCTTTACGCTTTAAACGAATAGCACCAATGAGCATCAGCACCCAACCGGCGAGGAAGCATACGCCACCTACCGGAGTAACAAATGCCCACAGGCGTAAATGCGACAGCGCCAGACAATACAGGCTGCCGCTGAAAAATACGGTTCCCAGCGCCATAAATACGCTGCTCCAGTAGAACCAGATACTGATCCGACGCTGCATAGCGACCGCCAGACCGAAAATCGCCAGGGTATGGAACGCCTGATATTCGAGACCGGTCTGGATCCAGCCCATCTCAACCACGCCGAGCGATTTACTTAAAACATGTGCGCCGAACGCACCCAAGGCAACAAAAACGAAGCCACTGATAGCGGCAAAAATCAGCATGAAGCGACTGGTCATGTCATTACCCTAAATTCATTTATTGTTCGTAACGGAAGCGGAATTTTTCTTGCTCGCTTGCCGCCTTCGCCAGTATCCACTGACGGAATGCGGCTATTTTACCCAGTTCCGCCTGGCTGTCATGGCAAACGAGGTAAAACGCATTCTTGCTGACCAGCACATCATTAAACGGGCAGACCAAACGGCCCGCCTCAATTTCGGACTGCGCCATCACATTGTTGGCCAGTGCGATCCCTTGTCCATGGATAGCCGCCTGCAGCACCATCGCGCTGTGGCTGAAAATCGGTCCCTGTTGAACATTGATATGATTTAAGCCCAACTGGCGAGTGTACGTTTGCCAGTCGCGACGAGAAGCATCATGCAATAGCGTATGTTGCGCCAGATCCGCAGGCGTCTTCAACGCCTTCTCACCGGTGAGTAACAACGGCGAGCAAACGGGGAGCAGATATTCTGCGTATAATTTTTCGACACGCAGACCGGGCCAGTTACCGCGCCCATAAAAAATCGCCACGTCGACGTCGTCCGCCAGCTTGTCTTCCTGACGGTCCACGGCCTGGATCCTGACGTCGATTCCCGGATAAGCTGAGTTAAAGCTTGCCAGTCTCGGCACCAGCCATTGAATGGCAAAACTTGGCAACATACTGACCGTCAGTGCGCCTTTGGCACTGCGCGCCTGCAGTTTACGCGTTGCTTCGGTTAATTGCGAAAAGATCTCTTTGATATCCTGGAAATAGCTCTGCCCTTCTTCGGTCAGCAAAAGCGAACGATTGCGGCGGCGAAAGAGTTTCAGGCCCAGGAAATCCTCGAGTGACTTGATCTGATGGCTTACTGCGGCCTGAGTCACAAAGAGCTCATCGGCGGCGCGAGTGAAGCTGAGATGGCGGGCGGCGGCATCAAATACACGTAATGCATTCAGAGGTGGTAAACGCTTCGACATGGTTGTTTTAGCTTAGATGTTAACTAGTTTTAACAATTAGATTACATCATGTAACCTATTAGTTTTTTTTATCTGAGCCATTATAATTTGTCCGTTGAGCTTCTACCAGCAAATACCTATAGTGGCGGCACTTCCTGAGCCGGAACGAGAAGCTTTTTTCGGAATGCGTGTTCTGATGGGCTTTTGGCTTACGGTTGTGATGTTGTGTTGTTGTGTTTGCAATTGGTCTGGAGTTCAGACCTCGGTAGCGAGACTACCCCCTTTTCACTTCCTGTACATTTACCCTGTCTGTCCATAGTGATTAATGTAGCACCGCCATATTGCGGTGCTTTTTTTTGCTTTAAATTCAAGCGTTAGTTATCCATTTCGACCATTTCTTTCACGTCGGTACGGTTGATTTGCTGCTTGTTACCGTTCGCATCTTTATACGAAATCATCCCGGTATCACTGTCCGTTTGCGGCTTACCATCAGCGATAATGGTACGGCCATCATTGGTATGCATCACATAGTTGGGGCCAGAACAGGCGCTCAGGGCAAACGTCAGCATACAGGCAGAAATGATTGCGGCAGTCTTGTTCATGTTCTTCTCCTTTAGCGTTTAATGCTGGATTTAAAGCTTCAATTAACAGGCTAAAACAATCGCCTAACATAATTCAGCATAACGCACTGTCAGCACTTCGCCACACATACCGGAGAATTCTGAGGGTTACTCCTGGCCTTGCTCTGCCGCGAAATATGCGCGACGATCCCAGGACTGGAATGAGGAAAACCATGAACGCATTCAACCCGGCGCAGTTTCGCGCCCAGTTTCCGGCGCTGAGCGATGCCGGGGTCTATCTCGACAGCGCCGCCACCGCGCTAAAACCGCAGGCCGTCATTGACGCCAGCCATCAGTTTTACAGCCTGAGCGCAGGCAACGTACACCGCAGCCAGTTTGCCGCCGCGCAAAAGCTGACTTCGCGCTATGAGGAGGCCCGCACGCAGGTCGCCGCGCTGATTAACGCGCCTGACGGCAAAAACATTGTCTGGACTCGTGGCACCACTGAGGCCATCAACATGGTCGCGCAATGTTATGCCCGCCCACGCCTCCAGCCTGGCGATGAAATTATTGTCAGCGAGGCTGAACACCATGCGAATCTGGTTCCGTGGCTGATGGTGGCGGAACAAACCGGCGCGCAGGTGATTAAGCTACCGCTGGGCGCAGGCCACCTGCCGGATGTCGAACAGCTTTCCTCATTAATCACCTCCCGAAGCCGCATTCTGGCTCTGGGCCAGATGTCCAACGTCACCGGCGGCTGCCCGGATCTTGCGCGCGCAATCCAACTGGCTCACGCCGCAGGCATGGTGGTTATGGTTGATGGCGCCCAGGGTGTGGTGCATTTCCCGGCCGACGTTCAGGCGCTGGATATCGACTTCTATGCCTTTTCCGGCCACAAGCTGTATGGCCCGACCGGCATCGGCGTACTGTACGGTAAACAGGAATTGCTGGACGACATGACGCCGTGGCTCGGCGGCGGCAAGATGATAACTGAAGTCACTTTCGACGGATTCAAAACCCAGCCAGTGCCGTATCGTCTTGAGGCGGGAACACCCAACGTCGCTGGCGTCATTGGACTCAGCGCTGCGCTGGAGTGGCTGAGTGAAATCGATATTGTGCAAGCGGAAAGCTGGAGTCGCGGACTGGCGACGCTTGCCGAAGAAGAACTCTCGCGCCGCCCCGGCTTTCGCTCGTTCCGCTGTCAGGACTCCAGCCTGCTGGCGTTCGATTTCGACGGCGTGCACCATAGCGATATGGTGACATTATTGGCAGAGTACGGCATCGCCCTGCGCGCCGGGCAGCACTGCGCCCAGCCGTTACTGGCGGCGTTAGGCGTCAGCGGCACGCTGCGAGCCTCATTTGCACCGTATAATACGCAGGAAGATGTTCATGCATTGGTGAACGCCGTTGACCGCGCTCTTGATTTACTGGTGGATTAAATGACAAGCCCCGCTCTCGCCGGACACCCGTTTGGCACGACCGTCACGCAAGAGACATTGCGTCAGATTTTTGTCCCGCTGAACCAGTGGGAAGACAAATACCGTCAGTTGATCCTGCTCGGAAAACAACTGCCTGCGCTGCCGGAGGAATTCAAGGCTCAAGCGGATGAAATTGCCGGATGTGAAAACCGTGTCTGGCTCGGCCACACGCGTCTGCCGCAGGGCACCCTGCATTTTTACGGCGACAGCGAAGGCAGGATCGTTCGGGGATTATTAGCCGTGTTGTTGACGGCCATTGAAGGCAAAAGCGCGGATCAACTGCTGGAGTGCGATCCGCTGACGTTTTTCGATGAGCTAGGACTGCGCGCCCAGCTCAGCGCGTCCCGCAATCAGGGGCTGAATGCGCTGCGCGACGCAGTACTCAACGCCGCGCGATCGGCTTAACTTTGGCGTTCCGCCTTCGCTAACATTTTCTTCAGCGCATGGGACACCGCGACGAAGCCGAACGTCGCGGTCACCATCGTCGCCGCGCCAAAGCCGGAGGCGCAATCCATTCTCTTCGGCCCTTCAGCAGTGCTTTTCATCGCACACACAGAGCCATCAGATTGGGGATACACCAGCGCCTCAGTAGAAAACACACAATCTACGCCCAGCTTCCCTTTGCCGTTCTTCACCACCCCGAAATCACTCTTCAGACGCTCGCGCAGTTTTGCCGCCAGCGGATCCTGAATCGTTTTCGCCAGATCGGCGACCTGGATCTGGGTCGGATCGATTTGCCCGCCAGCCCCGCCGGTTGTGACCAGCGGCACTTTGTAGCGACGACAGTATGAGATCAGCGCCGCTTTCGGACGCACGCTGTCGATGGCGTCAATCACGTAGCTAAAGCCCACGCCCATATATTCAGCAACGTTCTCCGGCGTCACAAAATCATCGACGACGGTGACGCGGCATTCCGGGTTGATCTGACGAATACGCTCAGCCATCACCTCGGCTTTAGCGAGCCCGACGTTGCCACCGAGCGCGTGGATCTGCCGATTGGTGTTGGTGACGCAAACGTCGTCCATATCAATCAGCGTAATCGCGCCGATTCCGGTACGCGCCAGCGCTTCCGCCGCCCACGAGCCCACGCCGCCTATTCCAACGACGCACACGTGCGCTTCGGCAAACACCTGCAGCGCTTTTTCACCATATAAACGTGCCGTGCCGCCAAAACGTTGGCGCCAGGCATCGCTAAGAACGACTGACATAAAACCTCAAACTACTTGTTAACCGCTAAAGACATTACCGTTCCCGGCACCTGGTGCGCCGCGCAGTACCCAAACGCGACCGTAATGGTTGTACCAGCCTGCACGATGGCCGGCATCAGCACCAATACCCTGATAGATGTCGAAGTGCTGGCCTTTGATTGCGCCGCCAACATCCAACGCCACCATCAGGCGCAGTTCATAGTGACCGTTAAACTTACCGTTATTATCCAGCTGCGGCACTTCAGCGAGCAAAGTGGTTCCCGGTGGGATAACGCTGCGATCCGACGCGACGGACGCGCGGCCGATCAGCGGCACCGCGCTCGCCCCTTTCACCGGCGCGAAGGACTGCGGTTTAAAGAACACGAACGACGGGTTCGCTTCTAATAAAGAACGCACTTCCGCTTCACTATGGGTTTCGCCCCAGTGACGGATGGCCTGCATCGACATATCTTCTCTCTTCACTTCACCGCGGTCGATAAGCACTTTACCGATGCTGCGATACGGCCAGCCGTTTTTACCGGAGTAGCTAAAGAAGTTAAGCGGGGAGCCATCACCATAATCAATGTATCCGCTGCCCTGCACGTCCATGATGAAGTTATCCATCAGGGAGTTGCTGTAGGCGAGTATATAGTTGTCGCTCAGCGCACCCGCGTAGATTTCCGCGCGGGACGGCAGACGGCCGCGTTTCGGCGGCATCCGGTAAATCGGATACTGGAACTCACCCTGACGCGTGTGGCGTGCTTCTACGACCGGCGTGTAATAGCCGGTGAACTGCACGTTGCCGTAGTTATCTGCGCCCTGCATCTGCCAGGCGTCCAGACCATACTGCTTCAGGGTGCGGGTATCGCCCCCGGCCTGCAGCCATTGCTGAATAGCTGAGAACACACCGCTCTGGCTACCATAAAGGCGCGGCGATGCATTACGTATCTCATTAACCTGCTGGGAGAAGTCACCGGCGTTAATCGGTGCGCCAACGGCATCCGGCTGGTTCACCAGGGAAAAAGGCTGGTTGAACGTTCCGTCCTTATATTGCTGACCGCGATCGGTCGGTTTGGAGGAACAGGCGGCGAGCATCGTCATCAGCGCACCTGTTGCCAGAATTTTTGTCCAACGTCCTTTCATGGTCTCTCATCTTCTTTCATCTGCTGAATGCGTGATGAAGATAACAAACCGCCAGGGCTATTGAAATGTGATAACGTGCCACACGCCCCGTTTTGAGTAAAAAACACGCTACTTGTAGTGTTTTTATACACTCTTCATCATTTCTGCAAAAAAGGGTTGCATCAAAACGCGACCAGCGTATAGTGCGCTTCCACGGACGCGGGATGGAGCAGCCTGGTAGCTCGTCGGGCTCATAACCCGAAGGTCGTCAGTTCAAATCTGGCTCCCGCAACCAATTAAGATATATAGAAAGTGTGTAGAAAGGTTTACCTGATGGAAGGGTAAACAATCGGACGCGGGATGGAGCAGCCTGGTAGCTCGTCGGGCTCATAACCCGAAGGTCGTCAGTTCAAATCTGGCTCCCGCAACCAACACATAATATGAAGTAGAAGGTTTACCTGATTTGAGGGTAAACAACCGGACGCGGGATGGAGCAGCCTGGTAGCTCGTCGGGCTCATAACCCGAAGGTCGTCAGTTCAAATCTGGCTCCCGCAACCACTTCATGAAACATTAAGCACCTTAACGGGTGTTTTTTTGTATCTAAAATTCAGTCATCTCCCCCTAAAAGCAAAAAAAATGACGCCTTCCGGCGCCACTCTCTTCTTTCCTGATGCACTTACCCACGTCGCGCGAGCGTCGCCCCATCAGCAAAGTACGCTTTGATCCCAGCCAGAATCGACTCCGCCACTTCCTGCTGGAAGGTTGCGGTCTTCAGCTTACGCTCTTCTTCGACGTTACTGATAAATGCGGTCTCAACCAGAATTGACGGGATATCCGGCGCTTTCAGTACGGCGAACCCGGCCTGCTCAACCCCATTTTTATGCAAGTTGTTCACTTTACCGAGTTTACCCAGTACCGCTTTACCAAATTTCAGGCTGTCGTTAATGGTCAGGGACTGCACCATGTCGAACATGGTGTGATCGACGTAGCGATCGCCGCTTTTACTGACGCCCCCGATGAGATCCGAGGCGTTCTGAGTTTGTGCCAGATATTTCGCTGCGGTACTGGTGGCCCCTTTGGTCGAGAGCGCAAACACCGATGAACCGCTCGGCTGGCGACTGGTAAACGCATCGGCGTGAATCGAGACAAACAGGTCGGCGCGCTGTTTCTGCGCCTTGGCCACACGCACTTTCAGCGGAATGAACACGTCTTCATTACGCGTCATATACGCTTTCATGTTGCCTTCTTTCTCGATAAGCGCCTTCAGGCGACGGGCGATTTGCAGTACCACGTCTTTCTCGCGGGTGCGATATTTCCCCACTGCGCCGGAGTCTTCGCCGCCATGGCCTGGATCGAGCATGATGACAATCGGCCTGTCGCGCCCTGCTTTACCCGGCTGTGGGCCGCTCTGGGCTGGCGGAACCTGTTTATCCAAATCGCCTTTGTTGTAATCTTCCAGCAGCGCCAACAGCGGATCCTGCACTTCCGTCGCCGTGGACGGGTAAAGATCCATCACCAGACGCTCTTTAAAGCCCGCGACTGCCGCCAGGCCAAACAACTGAGGTTTGACGTTTTGCTTAAGCTCAAACACCATGCGCACGGTTTGCGGATCGAACTGCCCGACGCGCGCGGATTTGATGTAGGGATCGTCATCGCGGATCTGCGCACTCATGCCTTTAAGCACCGAGTTGAGATTCACGCCTTCGAGATCGACCACCACCCGCTCAGGGTTGCTAAGCGCAAACTGCTTATATTTCAGCTCATGGCTGGATTCTATCGTCACGCGGGTATAGGTGGACGAAGGCCAGACGCGCACCGCCACCACTCGACTTTCAGCGGCCAGACCCACCTGACTTACGCTGAGCAACCACATCGCCCCCGCCCCTTTTAATAAGCGACGACGTGTTAATCCTGACTGACTTCCAGACATGCCTCTCCCAAGCAAAAAATCAATTTAGCAATTTGTACGGCTGGTTTGACCGAAAACTTTAACCAAACCCGCATAAACTGTCATCTATAAAAGGGTAAACAATCCTGATTCGTTCTAATTTCTAACTGACTTGTTGAGGACATTCGGTGAAATTGATGCTTGCACTGAGATGCAAAACAGAATAAAAATACACTAATTACGAATAATCATGCATCGAGGTTGTACTGTGGTGAAGGAACGTAAAACCGAACTGGTTGAGGGATTTCGTCATTCTGTTCCCTACATTAACGCCCACCGCGGCAAGACGTTTGTCATTATGCTCGGCGGAGAAGCCATTGAGCATGAGAATTTCTCAAGCATCGTCAATGACATAGGCCTTCTTCACAGTCTGGGTATTCGCCTGGTGCTGGTGTATGGCGCGCGTCCGCAGATTGACGCCAATCTGGCGGAACATCATCACGAGCCTATTTATCATAAAAATACCCGTGTGACTGACGCCAAAACGCTCGACATGGTGAAACAGGCCGCCGGAATGTTACAACTCGATATAACTGCCCGGCTGTCGATGAGCCTCAATAACACGCCTTTGCAGGGCGCGCACATCAATGTGGTAAGCGGAAACTTCATTATCGCGCAGCCGCTGGGCGTCGATGACGGCATTGATTATTGCCACAGCGGCCGCATTCGTCGCATAGACGAAGAAGCGATTCACCGTCAACTCGACAGCGGAGCCATCGTGCTGATGGGGCCAGTGGCCGTCTCTGTGACTGGCGAAAGCTTCAACCTGACCTCAGAAGAGATTGCCACCCAACTCGCCATTAAGCTCAAAGCGGAAAAGATGATTGGCTTCTGCTCTTCGCAGGGTGTGCTGAATTCCCAGGGTGAAATCATTTCCGAGCTGTTCCCTAATGAGGCACAGGCGCGTGTTGAAACGCTGGAAAACGATGGCGAGTATTACTCTGGCACCGTACGTTTCCTGCGTGGCGCAGTGAAAGCCTGCCGCAGCGGCGTGCGCCGTTGCCATCTTCTCAGCTACCAGGAAAACGGAGCGCTGTTACAAGAACTGTTCTCCCGCGACGGGATCGGCACCCAGATTGTGATGGAAAGCGCCGAGCAGATTCGCCGCGCCACCATCAATGACATCGGTGGGATCCTCGAACTTATCGAGCCGCTGGAACAACAGGGGATTCTGGTGCGCCGCTCTCGCGAGCAGCTGGAAATGGAAATCGACAAGTTCACCGTGATTCAGCGCGATAACACCACCATCGCCTGCGCTGCGCTGTATCCGTTCCCGGAAGAACGCATTGGCGAAATGGCCTGCGTGGCGGTACATCCGGATTATCGCAGCTCATCGCGCGGAGAAGTGCTACTGGAGCGCATTGCTGCTCAGGCCCGACAGATGGGCCTCAGCAAACTGTTTGTGCTGACGACCCGAAGCATTCACTGGTTCCAGGAACGCGGGTTTATGCCTGTGGAAGTGGATTTGCTGCCGGAAAGTAAAAAAGAAATGTACAACTATCAGCGCAAATCGAAAGTGCTAATGGCCGATCTGACCTGATACCCCTTCATACTTCGAGTCGCATCTTCGTTGACCGCGTCGATGCAACTCGAGGTATTTTGGGTAATAGATAAAAAAGCTTATCCCAACTGCGCGAATAGTGCTGCCAGCCCGCTACGTCGTTCGGTTCTGACGGTGATTGCCTGCGACAGCAGTGCCGGGTCGGCGTACAGTGAGAGCTGCTGTTTGGCACGCGTGATCGCCGTATATACCAGCTCTCGCGTCACCAGCGGCACGCTTTGCGACGGTAAAATCAGCGCCGCATGATTGAATTCCGAGCCCTGCGATTTATGCACCGTCATGGCCCACGCGGTATCGTGCTCCGGCAAACGGCTCGGCTGCACGGATTTAATGCTGCCATCCGGCATCGGGAACCACACCCGCAGCCCGGTTCCCCGGTCGAGTGCAATCCCTAAATCACCATTGAAAAGCCCCAGCGCGCTATCGTTGCGGGCAATCATCACCGGGCGCCCTTCATACCAGCGCGAATGGCGTGACGGAAGGATGCGCCGTTTACGGGCCAACGTCTGTTCGAGATGTTCATTCACTCCGCTCACGCCGTACGGCCCTTCACGGAGCGCACAGAGCACCTGATACTGCGAAAAGGCAGCCAGGATCTCAGCAGGCTCCGCACGCGCTTTCAGCAGCGACAGGTAATCTGTATAACCCGCGACAGCCTCTTCCAGCATGGATTCATACTCCGCCGTGGTGCGCAGCGGCTTTAAGGCGATATCAGAAAAGTTTTGTGCAAAGACCTGCTTCATCGCTTTCGCATCGCCGTTATTCACCGCGCGCGCCAGCTGGCCAATGCCGGAATCGCTGCCAAAACGGTAGCTTTTTTGCAGCAGGCAAAGGCTGTCACGCAACGCACCCGCCTCAGTGCCTTCGCCTGCGGGTACAGGGGTACCGGCCAGTCGACTCAGCTCCTGCGCGCGCGTCGGCGTGTAACCGGCGTTCACCCAGGCACAGATATCACCCAGCACGGCGCCCGCTTCCACCGACGCCAGCTGGTCACGGTCGCCAAGAAAAATCACCCGGGCGTGTGCCGGGAGGGCCGCAATCAGTCGAGCCATCATTGGCAGGTCAATCATCGACGCCTCATCCACCACCAGCACGTCCAGATGCAGCGGATTTCCCGCGTGATAGCGCAGGCGCTGGCTGCCCGGCTGCGCGCCTAACAGACGATGCAGCGTGCCCGCTTCCGCAGGTAGCAGTTTTTTCTGTTCATCGGTTAACGACAGCTGACGCAGGGCAGACCCAAGCGATTCTGTCAGACGCGCAGCGGCTTTACCGGTTGGCGCGGCCAGGCGGATACGGCATTTCGGCTGGGTATTGGTCTGGATCAAAGCCGCCAGCAGTTTCGCCACGGTGGTGGTTTTCCCGGTGCCGGGGCCGCCCGAGATCACCGAGATCCGGCGGGTCAGCGCCACAGCCGCGGCGACTTTCTGCCAGTCGACCTCATCAGTTGGGGGAAATAACGCCGCGAGCGTGGTGGCCAGCAGCGCATCGTCTCCGGACGCTAGCTGTTCGGTCTGGCTGAAAAAGCGGGCAATCGTGAGTTCATTGCGCCACAGGCGATTGAGATACAGGCGGCCGCCACACAGCACCAACGGCGTTGCTTGCGCGCCATCGCTTACGGCCGGAGAGGCCAGCAGCTGTGCTTCAATGTCATTCACGGGACCGGCCAGGACAAACAGATGCTGCCAGAGCGCCTGTGCTCGTCCGGTGGTCTGTTCATCAGCATGGAAACGCGAAAGCGGCAGGCATACGTGACCGTCTCCGGCATCACGACTGAGCAACGCCGCCGCCAGCATCACGCCCGGCGTGTCGTGCTCAGCCACCATCAGCGCAAACTGTACGTCCAAATGGCGCAGTAGTTTTTGCTGTGCCGCTTCCATCAACAGCGCTTCCATGGTCATCACATCACCTCCTGTGCATCGCCCGCAAACAGCGCATCCAGTCCATCGATCAGGCCGCGATCGGGCCGGGTAGTAAAGATCCCCTGCCCGCCGTCTCCGCCGTCCACGCCGCGCAGGAACAGATAAATCACGCCGCCGAAGTGAGCATCAAAATCATAATCCGACAGCCGGTGGCGCAGATAACGGTGCAGCGCGAGGCTATAAAGTTGATATTGCAGGTCGTAGCGATGCGACTGCATCGCCTGCGCCATCGCGGCCTGGGTGTAAGCTTCGCTGTTTTCGCCGAGCCAGTTGGATTTGTAGTCGAGCAGGTAATAACGTCCATCATGGCGGAACACCAGGTCGATAAAACCTTTCAGCATGCCGCTCACCTGTCGGAAATCGAGCGGCGGGCAACCCGCAGAAAGCGGGTCATGCTGACGGATTAACGCATCCAGTTCCTGCGGCAATAGCAGTTGTTCAATCGGCAGATAGAACTCCATCTCGACCTGCTTATTTTTGGCCGTGAGCTGGTCCAGGGAAATGTCTGCGCCTGGGAGCGGCGTTTGCAGCACGGTGCTCAGCCAATGCGTTAATACCGGAGCCCATTTAGCCTCAAAGCCGTTGCGCTCAAGCTGTTCCTGCATCCACGGTTCATCGACCGGCTGTGTAAAATCGATCTCTTCAAACAGGCTATGCATGAAGGTGCCCGGCGATGCTCCGCGCGGGAAGTGATGCGGCGTCAGCTCCAGTTCGTCAGAAACGTCAGCCACGCCCGCGGCGTCGATGTCCAGACGCGGCAGCAGATCCTGCGCCACGCTGTGCCCTCTCTGTTGAAGGCCGGAATAGCTGGTGACTCGCCAGTCGTCGACGATGCGCCGCTGCATCTCTCTGGCGCGCAGCTCCGGCATTTCAGGCGCAATCGCCTGCCAGCGTCCCCCTTCCGGGAGCGCCGGGATATGCAGGGCAATGTGTTCGTTACAAAGTTCACGCAGACAGGTTTCAAGGCCCGCTGCGTCCTTGGCTTCGCCTTTTTGAATCAGGCGACCCAGCGCACTTTGGTGCAATTCAGTGTCGGTGGCTTTATCGCTGCGACGCGGGCTGAGCGGCGCAATGCCTAAACTGCAGTGCCAAATCGCACGCGTCAGCGCTACGTACAGCAGGCGTAAATCCTCTGCCAGACGCTCCGCTTCGGCGAGTTCGAGGCTTTCCTCACCATTGTGCAAATCGAGCACCGCCGCAAAGGAAGTCCGGTCGTGGTAAAACGCCTGATCCTGTTTACGATAGCGGGCGATAAACGGCAGCCAGACCAGCGAATACTCCAGCCCTTTCGATTTATGCACTGTGACGATTTGCACCAGGTGTTTGTCGCTTTCAAGGCGCATTTGCTGGCTCGAAGATCCGCTGTCCGGGCCGCCAATCTGCTGCCCCAGCCAGCGCATCAGTGCATGTTCACTTTCGAGTTGCCCGGCGGCTTCCTGCAGCAGTTCACTCAGGTGCAGAATATCGGTCAGGCGGCGTTCACCGCCATGCGTCACCAGTAAGTTTTCCGCAATATTACGCGCCGCCATCAGCGCACGCAGCATTGCCATCACGCCCCGCTTTTGCCAGAGCTGGCGATACTCACTGAACTCTTCCACCAGTGCATCCCAGGCAAGCTCATCTAAATTCAGGCGCTCAATGTCCTGCGCATTCAGACCAAACAGCGAGCTGGCAAGCGCAGTGCGCAGGCTACTTTCCCTTTCCGGGGCCAGCACTGCCTGCAGCAACCACAGCAGTTCCTGGGCTTCCGGCGTTTCAAACACGCTGTCGCGGTTAGATAAGTACACAGACGGAATGCCCAGCGCATTCAGCGCATCACGCACCAGCGCCGCTTCCTGTCGGTTACGCACCAGGACGGTAATGTCTGAGGCCTGAACCGGACGCGACGTTTCGCCGCGCCACAGCAGCGCATCACCACGCTGACCGGCATTCAGCCAGTCGCGAATTTGCCCGGCGCACATCTGCGCCATAAACGCCTGATAATCCCCGGCGCTGACATTGTTGCCGGGCATCAGCCAGAAGCTCATTGCAGGCTGGTCTTCCCCGTTCATCTCAAAGCGCAGCCCCTGATTTTTGGGCGCTGGCTTCACCGGTAGAAAGGGAATATCCCGGAACATGAAAGGATTATCAGTCAGACCAAAAAGACGATTGACGCTTTCTACCACGCCCGGGGCCGAACGCCAGTTGGTGTCGAGGGTGTAATGGGCGGACACATCGCCGCGCGCGCGCATGTAGGTAAAAATATCCGCGCCGCGAAACGCGTAAATTGCCTGTTTAGGGTCACCAATCAGCAGCAGCGCAGTATCGGGTTGCTGCCGCCAGATCCGACGAAAAATGCGGTACTGCTGCGGATCGGTATCCTGAAATTCGTCGATCATCGCCACCGGGAAACGTTGACGAATAGCGGCCGCCAGCGCATCGCCGCTTTCACCCTGCAACGCATCATCCAGCCGACTCAGCATGTCGTCAAAGCCTAGCTCGCCTCGACGCTGTTTCTCCCGCGCCACGGCTTCACGTATTTCAACCATCGCCCGGGAGATGACCAAATCATTGAGCGACGGCGGTGCCGCCAACAGCGCTTCAACGGTGTCAAACAGTGGATGCAGCGGCGGATTTCCGCCCGGTTTGGTGCGCGAAATCAGGAACGATTGGGTAAATTTTTCCAGCGAATCGGGTAGCTGATAGCCGGTATTTTCCGCCTCAGCCCATGCGCTAATCTTCTCTATCCATTTACCCTGATTACCGCGGTTGAACTTGCTTCTGTTGATGTCAGAGTTTTCGATAATATCGGCAATTTCCCCGACCGCCGTCTGCCATTGCGCTTTCAGTGCGCTCAGCTGCGCCACAATCTGCTGATGGCGGGCAATCAGCGTTTCATCCGATGGCGGGGTTTTGAGCTGAGGGGCTTCGCCCTGAAGATAGCGATCGATGGATTTCAGCAGGTCCTGCGGCCCTTTCCAGCTGGCATGAATGGCCTCGGCCACCTCGCGCGGAAGCGGGTAACAGTGGCGCCGCCAGAAATCGGCACAGGCCTGGAAGCGCAAACGGGATTCATCTTCAATCAGTTGCTGTTCGAACAACATGCCCGACTCAAACGCGTTGAGGCTCAACATGCGCTGACAGAAACCGTGGATGGTAAACACCGCCGCTTCGTCCATCTGCCGTTCAGCCAGCAATAGCACATCAGCCGCCTGTTGTGTGTCAGGAATTTCGGCTAGCAGGCTGGCATAAAGGGGGTTATCGGTGCGGTTACGCAGACAGGCAATACGCAGTTCATGGATGTTGCTACGAATGCGGCCACGCAATTCTTCGGTGGCGGCTTCGGTGAAAGTCACCACCAGCAGCTCTTCGACATCGACAGAACGAACAAAGGCGGCTTCGCCGCCCAGTCCAAGCAACAGCCGCAGATAGAGTGCGGCGATGGTGTAAGTTTTTCCGGTGCCCGCTGAGGCTTCAATCAGGCGCTCACCGGTTAACGGCAAGCGCAGGGGATTTAGGGACTCGGCGGTCTCGGTCATTCGTTCTCTCTCATCAACGGCATGGATTGCTGCAACGCGCTAACGCTCTTCCAGACCTTCCAGCCTTTCGGGTGAACAAATTCTGTTTTCCCGTTCTGGCTACCGGAGACCTGAGAAAGAAGCGCCATGCCCTGCGGCTCCACCACCGTCTGATGGAAGAAGTCAGCAAGTTTTTGCGGCGTCAGCAGTTTTATCTGAGCCACTACTTTATCACGTGAATCAAAACTCATATTACCGCGATCGAAATCTTTGCTGAGCTTTGAAGCCTCTTCACCCAGCGTTTGTGGCGGCTGCTGCATTTGGGCAATCACCGACTGCTGGATTTGCGCAAACTCCTCTGGCTTCATGGCTCGCAGCTTCGCTTCGGCAGTCGGGAAGAAGGCTTTGAAACGCTCCCACAGGAAGCCAGGCTGTTTGTCGCTGCTCTGCAACAGGAAACCGACGCCCCATTGACGACCGATGTTCATCGGGAACGCAAACACCGCGTAGCCTAACTGCTCTTCCGTACGCAGTTGGTTGTAGAACCACGGCTGGATAATCTGCCCCAGCATAGCGCTGGCGGCGGAGCTACTGAACTCGTCAGCTTTTGGTGGCGCGAACACCGCAGCAAGCGCGGAATCACTGGTGCTACCCGCTTTTTCAAAGATGGCGTTCTGCTTTTTCTCTACCACGATGTCTTTATTACGACACCACTCCGCACCGTGTGCGTTGAGCTGCTTTTGCACCTCGCGGGCAAGTGAAACAGATTTATCGGCCGTCATGTTGCCAACGATAAGAAACTCCGGGCGCGCGCCTGCCTTCAGTGCATCACGCCAGCTCAGAACGTCCTTCAGCGTGATGGACTGCAGCAAACTACGGCGCTCTTCACGCTGGAAGTAAGGCACCTGAGACAGCATCTGCACCGGCATTATCGCCTGATCGAAGGCTTTGCCTTTCTCGGCGGAATCCAGCATCTGCGCGTACCAGGACTTGGCCTGCTCCAGCTGTTCCTCAGTTGGCTGATAGCTGAAATAACCCTGTAACAGGGCCTCAAACAGCTGCGGCAAACGCTGGGTATAACCGTTGGCGTTGACCATCAGGCCATTATTGGCGCCGGTTGAGAAGCTTATCCCACCCACTGCGGCCTGGTTGCTGAGCTGGTCAAGCGCGATACCAGCCAGATAATCATTCAGGGCGAAAATCACCTGATTACGGGCCGTTTCCATGGCGTTCGGGTTACGCAACACCAGGGTTACATCAGCTTTCGGCTCGCTGGCAAAATAGCGGCTCGGGGTGTACACCACCCGCAGCTGTGGCTCATCGACAATCAGCTGTGGCTTGTCGGCGACTTTATCAGACTTAATCAGCGTAAAGTCGTCCGGGATATACGGATTGAGCGTCGGTAACTGCAACGCAATTTTGGCGGATTCCTGCTGCCATTCACTGAAGGTCTGCGCGCTAATTTTATCGACCTGATACGGCGCATCGACAAAGTAGGCGGTTTTATTGTGCGGCTCGTTCGGGCTGATATACCAGATGCGCGCGTTTTGCGGCGTCATCATCGCCAGACGATCTTTGATAGCTTTTGCGTCGTACTGGTCTGCAATATTGACCGCATCGAGCGTATGCTCGACCGGCACACGGATCATGGTGTCCGCCAGCCATTCGACATAATCCATATCGCGGTTGATCGACGGATAGCGGAAATCGAGATCCAGCACGTGGGCCAGTTCATCAAAGTAATGCTTATCCACGCCTTTCTCACGCAGCAGATTGAGGTAGCTGAAAATGGCGGCGACAACCTGATCGCGATGCGCCAGGCCTTTATCCGTCAGGGTGGCGGAGATTGCCAGTACGCCACTATTGCCGTTCACCACCGGGTCAGAATCGGCGCGAATGCCTTCGGCCAGCCCCTGCTTTTGCAGCCAGTCGGACAGCGTTCCCGGGCTACGATTCCCCATCAGATAGGTAATGAGTTCATCGGTTTTACTGCGGAATTGCGCCGTATTGTTATCAATACGAAACTCAACGCGCAGCACCTTGCGAGGCACCGCTGGCGTGTAGTGAATGATGATGCCTTTCTGCGCATCGGTCACCACCGGAACGGTAATCTCTGGGCGGGTGATGTTTTTGTTCGGTACCCGGCCCCAGGTTTCTGCGGCCATTTTTTCCAGTTCTGGCAGCGGCTTATTGCTGTAGATAACCGCTTTCATCAGGTTGGCGGAGTAGTATTTATCGCGGAACGACAGTAGCGCATCGAGCACCGGGCTGCCCGGTTTGTCGCTCAACGTTTCAAGGTTACCACCGGAGAAACGAGCTCCCGGATGCGCCGGGTTAATGGTTTCGGCGCTCACCTGAGCCATGCGCATACCGTCACGGCTGCGGGCCATGGTCAGCTCAGAGTTAACGGCGTTGCGTTCTCTGTCGGCGTATTTCTTATCAAGAAGCGGTTCGGCAATAGCATCTGCCAGGCGATCGACCGCGCCTTCCAGCGCATCGTTTTCTACTTCGAGATAAAACGCGGTGCGATAAGGTGCAGTGCTGGCATTGTGGCTGCCACCGTGCATTTTGAGATATTCAGCGAGGCTATCCGGCTGCGGGTATTTTTTGGACCCCATCAGCGTCATATGTTCGAGGAAATGTGCCAGCCCCGGATGAGAATCCGGATCTTCCAGCGAGCCAATCGGCACCACCAGCGCAGACAGCGACTTCACCGCCTGTGGGTCGGAAACCAATAGCACAACCATCCCGTTATCAAGCTTAATCGCCTGATACTGACGGGGATCTTTCTCGCTTTTGCGGATGGTTTCCTTTATCGGTTGCCATCCATTGTCGGCCTGACTCATGGGCGCCCAGAGGGCGAACAAAACGATAAATACGACATTCAACCAAGTGCTGCGGGGCATTCACGGACCTCATCATTAACAAACTTCTGTGCTGCTCTGAATGGCAGCCTCACTTGTATACTCTAAATAATTCCAGTTGCAGGAAGACGGCAAACCTGTGAGTCCCCGGGAGCTTACTCAGGTAAGTGACTGGGGTGAGCAGGTGTAGCCAACGCACATGCAGCTTGAAGTATGACAAGTATAAACATCAGTCCGTGACACGTTGCGCATGATAATGGAATCCCGATTACTGCGCAATTTTTATACAGCGGCTATGACTGATGGAAACGAAAAACTGGCTGCAGGTAACGTTCTGCCTGCGTGATAATCGCTTCAACGCTTTCAGGTTCAAGGGTTCGCCACAGGCGCTGGTACCAGACATCGGCCCCTTCACCGCGAATCACCATACTGCCTTCCCAGGCTTGCATGAACTTACTGCGCGCTTTCTGTTGTATTTCTTCATCCCATAAAATGACATTATTTTCGCTGTCATAACAGGCTTTCAGCCATGCCCCCCCACTTTCAGGGAGGAACAGCAGTGGCTGAGACAGACCTTCACGATAACCCGCCACCAGCTCAGACAAATATTTCATCGCCTCCTGCGCGGCCAGCGGTGGGAAGCGCCACTCACCTTCTTTACGCAGTAACAGGCGGCTTTCACCGTCTCCACCACTGGCACAGTAGACAAGATGCTCAAGCCAAAGTTGCATTCCCTGCGAGACGTTCTGCAAGGATGGACGCCAGCGTAGCAGGCCGTCTGACTGTACCTGCGGTAGCCAGCCAGTGATATTGATCCCGTCACAGTGCAAATCAATTTCCAGACTTTTCCCGGGCTTTCGCTGGGCGCTTACCCGGTCTGCCAGCGCCTGCATCTCCTGACATTGGTCGTCCCAGGCAATCTCGCCAAAGGCGCCGTACGGCAGCTCGCCCCCGGCACGAAAACGACGAAACATCAGGCCGGCATCCTGCTCTTCCACCAGCGTATTCACCAGTTGCTGATTCAGCTGATAGCGTGACAGGCCTTCGAGGGTGAACGGTTCCGTTTCAGGAATTTCGTTCTCTTCAATGCGGAAATTCACCTGCAGGCGCATCTGGAAAAACGCCCGTACAGGGTGCAACCAGAAACGCTGGAGTTGTTCGAAAGGCAGCGTCTCGACAGGCACTGGCGGTAAAGGCTGGATAAATTCGCTGTGCGCTTCACCTTCCAGGCTCGCCGCTTTCAGCCATTCGCGGGCGTAGCTTTGCTTCTCGCCCGGCATAAAGTTGACGGCATCAAACGGCATCCGACTGTGCTGATGGAGAATATGGGTTTTCACCCTCTGCTCGCTTTCATCACAGTTGAGCATTTCGTCGCCCTGCAGGCAGTGGCTCTGGCCGATGTAATCGACCAGCTCCTGCACCAACACTGACGGATAGCGCTCGCTGTTATCCTGAATAGACCGGCCGATATAGCTGATATACAGTTTTTGCTCGGCGGACATCAGCGCTTCCAGGAACAGATAGCGGTCATCATCCCGGCGGCTACGATCGCCCCGAACCGGTTTCTGACTCATCAAATCAAAGCCCAGTGGCGCAAGTGCACGTGGATAAATGCCGTCGTTCATGCCCATCAGACAAACCACCTTGAACGGAATAGAACGCATTGGCATCAGGGTACAGATGTTCACCGGGCCTGCGAGGAAACGCTGGCTGATACGCTCCTGATCGAGGCGCTGCGCCAGCTCGTCACGCAGCAGAGACAGCGGAACGGTTTCACCATAGTGAGATTCCAGCCCCTGCTCGATAATGCCCTGCCACTGCTGTTCAATCAGCGCCAGCGCCGCTTCGGTATCCGGGTCCGGCAGGAAGAAATCGTTGAGCATTTCACGGCAGACAGGCAGCCAGTCGGAGAGTGCCCGCTCTTGCGTCAGGCGCAGGCGCCACTGGTTCAGTTTCATCAGCAACGACGCCAGATGACCAACCAGTTCGGCGATTAATCCACTGGACTCATCGTAGGGCAAAATTGACTGCCACTCGCCCTGACTGCTTTCCATGGCGTAGCCGAGCAGCATACGCGTCAGACCAAAGCGCCAGGTGTGCTGGCCCGTCGGCGGCAGATCCCACTCACGGACGTTATCGTCGTCCATGCCCCAGCGAACACCGGACTCGTTTACCCACAGTCTCAGGTAACGCAGCCCCTCTTCATCGATATTAAAACGAGCCGCCAGGACAGGTACATCCAGCAGGGCGAGAACATCTTCACTGACAAATCGGCTGTCAGGCAGCGAAAGCAGCGTAATAAATGCCTGTAGCGCTGGATGGGATTGACGTGCCCGACGGTCAGAAATAGCCCACGGCACGTAGCGATCCCCGCTGGCGCTGCCGAACACGGCCTGAATAAACGGGCTATAGCTGTCAATATCAGACACCATCACGATGATGTCACGCGGGGAGAGATCTTTATTCTCCTCCAGCATCGCCAGCAAGCGATCGTGCAGGACTTCCACTTCGCGTTGCGGACTGTGGCAGACGTGAATGCTCAGGCTGCGATCGTCTGGATCCAGCGCTCGCTTGCTGTCACTGCGGGCAAATTCTTCCGCAGTACGCCCAGCGATCGCACTGTTCTGTAACTCCAGAATGTCGTATTGCAGATTGTGCAGCAGGTTATCCGGTTCTATATCGACGAAGGCATACAGTTCCTGATAGCGTTCCAGCCCCGCGAGCAGGTAGATGTAATCTCGGCCGAGCTTGCCCCATGAGGCCAGCATCGGGTTACCGATATCCTGTTCACCGTCGGCATTAAACAACGCCGGGGCCTGATGGCTGTCGCGGAATAAGGGCAGCTCGCGCTGTTCACGGTGATGCCGACGCTGACGAGCCAGCAGCTTCGCCAGAAACGCCGGATCTTTAATGTCGCCCCAATAATAACGACATGGATTGGTGAACAGCACATACACGTCAACATGCTTGCCCAGCGCCTGAAGTGCCTGCAGATAGACCGGTGGCAGGGCTGAAATCCCACAAATAAACACCCTGGAAGGTAAGCCAGCGGGTGGTTGTTCTCTGTTTTCCAGAGCGGTGATGAAACGTTGATACAGATTGGCTCGGTGCCAGAGTGGCTGCCCCAGCGCAGCGGTGTGTTCCACCAGCGCTTTCCACAACGGAGCCTGCCAAAGCTGCGCATCATCAATGCCATCGATGCGCTCGTCGGCTTCCCAGCGAGTTAGCCATTCCGGGCGGTAAACCAGATACTGGTCATAGAGATCGGCGACGCGAGAAGCCAGCTGGAACAGCTTACGTTTGTCGCTATCGTCTGACAGATACTGGCGTAACGGCGTGAACGCTTCCTGCTCAAGCATGTCGGGCAGCAGCGTCATCAGCTTCCAGCTCATGCTTTGTTTATTAAAGGCACTTTGCTCGGGGATTTCTGGCAGAACGCGAACAAACATGTCCCAGATAAAGCTGGCGGGAAGCGGGAAATCAATGTTGGCCGCGATGCCGAAACGCTTTGACAGCGTCATCTGCAGCCACTGAGCCATACCGGTACTTTGCACCAGTACCATTTCAGGTTCGAAAGGGTCGTTAAGCCGGTCCTGCTCAACAATAAACTCCATCAATGCTTCCAGCACATCCAGACGGTTGGAGTGGTAGACCCGTAACATATTCGCTCCTGACGCTCGCGGTTAAGCCATTAACTTTGTGGGCAGTGAAGGCGAGACATTTGCCCCTGCCGGCCCACTGGCGTGATGATCGTTACCGTGATGCTGACACATCTTTGGCGGCTTGTCTGCACACGGTTAAGCTGCCAGCCTTCGGGCAATGCGACGGTATGTAACTGGCTGTGGCTCCATCCTTCCCGCCAAAGTTGTCGATAAAGACTCAACTGTGCGGCGCCGACAGCAAACTGGTTGTGCAAGCCTGATAGCGCCGCCACCACCATCATCATCAATACCACGCTCAACAGTACTTCGGGCAGGCTAAATCCCTGCTGTTGGTTCAAGGGTTCTGGCATTGTAAGGCCTCCTTGCGCGGACAGAAATCACTCCAGCCATTGCGGTCAAACAGTAGAGAATTGGCGTTGACTGTAGCCGTTTGCCACCGGGTTTGTTCCCTGCAGCTGGCAATCAACAGCGCGGTACCATCGGTGAAAAGCCGCAAGCACACTCGTCCGGAGAAACCCGAAAGGGTCTGGCATTGCACGACCGGCAGCAGCGGCCAGGTGAACACACGCCCCCATTCGAGCAGCGATTCAGCATCCATGCTGTCGCGGAGTGCGAGCTTTTCCAGACTCCCCTGCGACAACCGGGCCTGATGTTGAATGCTGAGACCCTGCAGCATCAGGCTGCCGAGGATGAGCATCAGTAACACCAGCATGAGTGACGACATCCCCTTTTCCCGGTTCATAGATTGTGCCCCGTTACGCTATGGCTGGCACTCACCTGAACGGTAGGCCGGCTCTTCAGATGTGCGGAAAGAGTCACGTCAAACTCAGGCGAAAACCCGCTAATGTTATGTCGCTGCACCTTAAATTCATCGACGATAAGGAAATCAGGATCGGTCATTTTGTCCCACCCTTTAGCGTTACAACCTGTCGCGCCGCGTAGCGTTTCCAGAGCCCCATTGTTCAGCCTGAAACCCGTTACGTCAGAGTTTACCGCTGGGGTATCCTCCCAAACGCCGTTGAGATTGCTGTCCCAGCGAACCCGCAGGCACTGGTTTTCAATAAGCACAGCTTCACCACCACAGGCTCCCCGGCAAAAACCGGCCCGTTGCAAATGTTGGGATACGGTAAACAAGCGCTGCCAGATTTCCTCTTCAAGCACCTGCCGCTGGGTCTGCCGGAGAGTGGCCATTTGCAGTGCTGGTAAGAAACGCGCCGTCGCAAGCAACAGGATGCTACCAATCGCCATGGCTATCAGGACTTCAACTAACGAAAAACCCTGCTGATTTACTGACATGATTTGTCGCTTTCTCCCTGACACAAACGTACGCGCCCCCAGCCGGAGACAATTAAACTCCAGCTTCCCGCACTACTTTTAAGCGTGATATGCCCGGGCCACGCGGTGTTTCGCAAGCCATAGAAACCCAGGCCAGGCGTCATCTCGCTGAGTGTCACTTCCGGCCACCGTGGGCGTAATACAAAAATGCTTTGCGCTGTGCAGCCAGCCCCCTCTTCATTCAGGGCATTCAGACACCAGCCTGGCTCCGCACGTTGTAGGCGAGGCAGGCGATCGCGACGATGCCAGCTCGCATCGTTACGCAGCATGACCAGATAGTCTCTGACCTGCCCAGCGGTTTGCCATAGACGCTGCTGCTGTTGCCAACGCTGCCAGCCATACAGCCCTCCGCCGCTGAGAATAATCATCAGCGAGAGCGCAACCAGCATTTCAATAAGGGTGTAACCCTGTTCTCGTTTCATGGTCGCAATATGCTGCGGGACGTAAATTAACGCGAACGTGGATTCCGCGTTTTACGGGCATGGTTCAGGGGAAATTGATCGGGTTGCAGCGGGTTACAGCCAAACAGGAAGGGTGCTTCAGAAAATAAAAACCGGCCACGCGGGCCGGTTGATTTCAGGTGATTTAAATCGCCACAGGCGCTTTAATACCGGGGTGCGGGTCGTAGCCTTCAATCTCGAAATCATCGAACTGATAATCGAAGATAGACGCCGGTTTACGTTTGATAACCAGCTTCGGCAGCGTGCGGGGCTCACGGCTCAACTGCAGATGCGTCTGGTCCATGTGATTGCTGTACAGGTGCGTGTCGCCCCCGGTCCAGACGAAGTCACCGACTTCGAGGTCACATTGCTGGGCCACCATATGCACCAACAGCGCGTAGCTTGCGATGTTAAACGGCAGGCCGAGGAACACATCGCAAGAACGTTGATAAAGCTGGCATGACAGCTTGCCGTCTGCCACGTAGAACTGGAAGAACGCATGGCACGGTGCCAGCGCCATTTTGTCCAGCTCGCCGACGTTCCAGGCTGACACAATGATTCGACGCGAGTCGGGATCATTTTTCAGCTGTTCGATGACCGTGGTGATTTGGTCAATATGGCGGCCGTCTGGCGTTGGCCATGCGCGCCATTGCTTACCGTACACCGGGCCCAGGTTGCCCTGATCGTCAGCCCATTCATCCCAGATGGAGACATTGTTTTCATGCAGATACGCAACGTTAGTGTCACCTTTCAGGAACCACAACAGCTCATGGATGATGGAGCGTAAATGACAGCGCTTGGTCGTCACCAGCGGGAAACCATCCTGCAGGTTGAAGCGCATCTGGTGGCCGAAAATCGATAACGTGCCGGTACCGGTACGGTCATTTTTTGGGGTGCCCTCGTCGAGCACCTTCTGCATCAGTTCAAGATACTGTTTCATGCTTCCTCAGGAGACTTGTTGCTGTGGACGATGACGATACGCCCAGACCATCATAATGATACCAGCCAGAACCATCGGAATGGAAAGGATCTGCCCCATGCTGATGTACTGTACCCACTCACCGGTGAACTGCGCATCCGGCTGGCGGAAGAATTCAACGATGATGCGGAACAGACCGTAGCCAATCAGGAACAGGCCTGAAACAGAGCCCGTCGGGCGCGGCTTGCGGATGAACAGGTTGAGGATGATAAACAGCACCACGCCTTCCAGCGCCAGTTCGTAAAGCTGCGACGCATGACGCGGCAGCACGCCGTACTGATCGAACAGAGATTGCCATTCAGGATGCGACGGCAGTAACGCCAGGTCTTCCGCACGGGAGCTCGGGAACAGCATGGTGTAATGGAAGGAAGGGTCAACGCGGCCCCACAGTTCACCGTTGATGAAGTTGCCCAGACGCCCAGCGCCAAGACCAAACGGGATCAGTGGTGCAATAAAGTCAGCGACCTGGAAGAAGGTGCGCTTCGTGCGTTTGGCAAAGACAATCATGACGACGATAACGCCAATCAGGCCGCCGTGGAACGACATGCCGCCATCCCAGACACGGAACAGATACAGCGGGTCGCTGAGGAACACCGGCATGTTGTAGAACAAGACATAGCCGATACGCCCGCCGAGGAATACCCCGAGGAATCCGGCGTAAAGCAGGTTTTCAACTTCGTTCTTCGTCCAGCCGCTGCCCGGTCGGTTCGCCCTGCGAGACGCCAACCACATTGCGAAAATAAAGCCGACGAGATACATCAGTCCGTACCAGTGAAGCGCAACCGGTCCAATGGAAAAAATCACCGGATCAAATTCCGGGAAATGCAGATAACCACTATTCATCTGTCACCACAAGTGCTTGTTATTCCGCCGAAAGTGGTCAGCGGTAGAGACGTGCAGCCTGAAGACTGCCCCAAAGGTGCGAATGATAGCACAAGGCAGTCGGCTGGGAGGCGCTGAAAGATGTAAAAGATATGTATAAACACGGGGCCAGCAGGCAGAGGTACCGCCGGGAACTGACGTTTATCTGCCACCGCGAATCAGGCCACCAAGACCCCGGCGTTCCATGAATGCCGCAACCTGATGGCGCACTTCGGTCGCGAGTTGCGCATCCAGGCTGCGCTGTGCCAGGTTTTTCGCATCTTCAAGCTCGATGTGACGCAGCAGGTATTTCACACGCGCCACCGACCGCCCGTTCATCGACAGATGGCGGAAACCCAGGCCAATCAGGATAGTCACGCACATTGGGTCGCCCGCCATTTCACCGCAAACGCGTAGATCGATATCAAGGCGCTCGGCATCCTGAGCAATCATTGATAATGCGCGAAGGAGTGCCGGGTGCAGGCTATCGTACATGCTGGCTACGCGAGTATTGTTCCTGTCGACCGCCAATAAATATTGCGTCAGATCGTTGGTTCCCACGGAGATGAAATCAACGCGACGAGTCAGATGCGGCAACATGAACACCATCGATGGCACTTCCAGCATCACGCCGATCCGCGGTTTCGGGATCTCGTAGCCGATCATCTCTTCCACTTCGCGTCCGGCACGTTCAATCAGGCGTTTTGCCTCATCGACTTCATCAATACTGGTGACCATCGGCAGCAAAATGCTGAGGTTACCGGTCGCGGCATTGGCGCGCAGCATCGCGCGAACCTGAACCAGGAAGATCTCCGGCTGATCGAGCGTGATGCGGATCCCGCGCCAACCGAGGCATGGGTTTTCTTCGCTGATGGGCATGTACGGCAGTTGTTTGTCTGCCCCGACGTCCAGCGTTCGCAGTGTCACCGGTTTGTCGTTGAACATTTGCAACATGCCCTGATACTGGGCCACCTGCTCTTCTTCTGACGGGAAACCGCTTTGCAGCATGAACGGGATTTCAGTGCGATAGAGTCCGATGCCGTCGATGCGGCTACCGAGCTTTTCTTCGTGTTCTGGGCTTAAACCGGCATTCAGCATTACCTTCACGCGTTCGCCGCTTTTCAGCTGCGCCGGACGATCAACATCATCTTCCGCGATTCGGCTGAGCTCATTTTCTTCGGTCACCAGCCGTTGGTATTCCTGCAGGAGTACCGGCTCGGGATCGACCAGCAATTCACCGCGGTAGCCATCGACCACCAGCATTCGACCATGCAGCACCGAAGGCTGAATATCGGCGCCCATGACCGTCGGGATACCCAGAGCGCGCACCATAATGGCGGCGTGTGAGTTCGCCGCGCCGTCGCGCACCACGACGCCCGTCAGTCTGTCCTGCGGCACTTCGGCAAGCGTGGTCGCCGAAAGCTCATCAGCCACCAACACGAAGCGCTCCGGCCAGGCGTTTGGGCCCTGCACGGAGTCATCGAGATGGAAAAGCAGACGCTGACCCAGCGCCCGGAGATCGCCCGCACGCTCTTTAAGATAGCCATCACTGAGAGCCGCGAACTGTGCAGCAAATTTTTCGATGATGGTTTTGACCGCCCATTCTGCCACCGAGCCTTTGTCCACTTCAGCGAACAGCTCTTTGCGCAGTCGCGCGTCTGATAACAGGTGTGAATAGAGATCGAAGATGGCCGCGGTTTCTTTCTGAGCTCCGGCCGCAAAACGCTTGCTGTAACGACGAAATTCGCCGGCCGCCTCTTCCAGAGCTCCGGTCAGACGCTCACGTTCCAGCGCGGTATCCAGCGTTGATGCTTCATACACCTGCTCCATCAACGGCAGTGTAGAATCCATCCAGCCCTGAGCAATCGCCACCCCGGATGCAGCCGCCAGCGCGCGAATGCGCGTTTGACGGTACTGACCAAACAGCGCCGTGAGCTGAGACTGAGAAAGGATCGCCGCCATTTGAGTGGCAAGCGTGACGAGGAAGGATTCTTCACTTTCGTCGAACTGACGCAGTTCGCGCTGCTGAACCACCAGCACGCCAAGCAGTTGGCGGCGCTGGATTATCGGCACGCCAAGAAATGCGCGGTACTTTTCTTCCTTTACGGAAGGAATGTATTTGAAGCTCGGATGCTTTTGCGCATCCGCGAGGTTAATGGGCTCCGCGAGGCGTCCCACCAGGCCAACGACACCTTCGTCAAAGGCGAGTGTAATAGTTCGGCCGCGTGGCTTTTTCAGCCCGCGCGTGGCCATCAGGTAATAGCAGCGCCTGTCATGGTCAGCGAGATAAACCGAACACACTTCGGTTTCCATTGCCTGACAGATATCCGTTACCAGAATATCGAGCGCCTCGTTCACACGGGGCGCACTGGCCACTTTCTCGACTATTTCTCGCAACCGGGTGAGCATAATGTGCGTGGCTTAACCTCTTTTACGTCGATAAGCAGGGGCGGTGTTCTGCGGTTTTGGGGTACTTTCCGTCAGCGCCAGCACAACGCCTGCAAACTCCTTCATCACCCGACGGTAGACATCGCGTTTAAACGACACCACCTGACGCACCGGGTACCAATAACTCACCCAGCGCCAACCATCGAATTCCGGGGTACTGCTGGTTTGCATGTTGATATCGGCATCGTTGCCTATCAACTGCAGGAGAAACCACTTTTGTTTCTGGCCGATACAAACCGGCTTTGTGTCCCAACGCACCAAACGTTTCGGTAACTTGTAACGCAACCAGTTCCGGGTAGAGGCCAGGATCCGCACATCTTTACGGCTTAACCCAACTTCTTCGAACAATTCCCGATACATCGCCTGCTCAGCGGACTCGCCTGGGTTTATCCCTCCTTGAGGGAATTGCCAGGAGTGTTGACCGTAACGCCTGGCCCACATTACCTGACCCAGGCGGTTGCAGATTACAATTCCAACATTTGGGCGGTAGCCATCGTCATCAATCACCGGACTACCTCTAAAAACAATTTTCAATGTGAATGATTGTTTCACACTCGCTGGAAACGGTAAACCACTCTCTTGCGGCGATAACACCGGATAACAATTGAATAACTCACAGCTATCATCAAAGTTATAAACAGATAAGACCGTCACGGGACCATTTTATTCACTTTTTCTGTGGATAGAGTTGTGAAGAAGTCGCGAGTTACTATGGGAAAACCTTGATTCGTCTTAAAAACGCCATTTTTTACCACTAAAATAAAATGATGTTATTCATCACTTTAGAATAGTTCCTTTTCATTAAACATGCCATAACGTGACGATCATCACATAGGTGATCCTTGCACTGATGAAAGATCGAACAACGTCGTTTTTATCCACAGATTGTGCCACTAACTTAAACACTTTTTGTGTGAAAATTGGATTTTCATCGCACGTCAAGCCTGTAAATGGAAACAGTAGTGAGGGTTTTCCCCAGTTATCCCACTTTTCTGTGGATAACAGGGTGTAAGATCCTGTTCATTGTCAGTGACCAGAATGGGAAAACATTTTGCAGCGCAAAAAATGTTGGCTTTTTTCAATTAAAAAACTCTATTAAATCATCACATTGGCGTAGTTATTCAGAAACGGGTAAACTCTTTCCACAATGGGGATAAACCCCGCTCACTTTTCAACCAAAGGCGTGCCGTTATGTCCCTGCTGTCTCCCCTGCGTCAATCCCCTCAGTCTGAAGCCGAGCTTTTAGCCCAGGCGCAGCAGCTGGCGGGCTATACGCTGGGTGAATTGGCGGCGATGGCAAACCTGCCCATTCCGCCCGATTTAAAGCGGGATAAAGGCTGGATTGGTGTGCTGCTTGAGATTTGGCTGGGTGCCAGCGCAGGGAGTAAACCCGAGCAGGATTTCGCCGCGCTGGGCGTCGAGCTGAAAACGATCCCCGTCGACCGCAACGGCCGTCCGCTGGAAACCACGTTTGTCTGCGTCGCCCCGCTGACCGGCAACAGCGGTGTCACCTGGGAAACCAGCCATGTCCGGCATAAACTCAAGCGCGTACTGTGGATCCCGGTCGAAGGCGAACGCACTATCCCGCTGGCTGAACGCCACGTCGGGGCGCCATTGCTGTGGAGCCCGAGCGTAGAAGAGGAGCAACAGCTGCGCATGGATTGGGAAGAGCTGATGGATTTGATTGTGCTCGGTCAGGTGGAACGTATTACCGCTCGCCACGGCGAAGTGCTGCAGCTACGTCCGAAAGCGGCCAACAGTAAAGCCTTGACGGAAGCCGTCGGCACACACGGCGAACCTATTCTTACCCTCCCACGTGGTTTTTATCTGAAGAAGAACTTCACCGCCGCCCTTCTGGCCCAGCATTTTCTACTCTGACACGATTCGTTTGGGGTAAGGCCGTCCGTGGCTTATAATTGCGCTTTTCGTTTTTGGCAGGATTTACAATGTTTGCATGGGTAACCGATCCTAACGCGTGGATGGCGCTTGGGACGCTGACGATCCTTGAGATCGTTCTGGGCATCGACAATATTATTTTTCTCTCTCTGGTAGTGGCTAAACTGCCGACGGCTCAGCGCAATCACGCGCGCCGAATCGGTCTGTTTGCGGCGATGATGATGCGACTGGCGCTGCTGGCGTCAATCGCCTGGGTCGTCAGGCTGACCAATCCGCTGTTTACGCTTTTCGACCACTCGTTCTCAGCCCGCGATCTGATTCTACTGGCTGGCGGCCTGTTCCTTATCTGGAAAGCAAGCAAAGAGATCCACGAATCGATTGAAGGCGAAGAAGAAGGGCTGAAAACCAACGTCCACTCATTCTTCGGCGCTATCGTTCAAATCATGCTGCTCGACATTATCTTCAGCCTTGATTCGGTGATTACGGCGGTGGGTCTGTCCGATCATCTGTTCATTATGATGGCTGCGGTGGTGATTGCCGTGGGCGTGATGATGTTTGCCGCGCGTCCGATTGGCGAATTTGTCGACAGGCATCCGTCGGTCAAGATGCTGGCGCTGGCATTCCTTATCCTGGTCGGCTTTACATTAATGCTGGAAAGTTTTTCTATTCATGTACCGAAGGGGTATATCTATTTCGCGATGTTTTTCTCTATTGCCGTGGAGAGCCTCAATTTATTGCGAAATAAAAAAAATCCGCTTTAAATTCAAAGACAGCCTTCAAAATGAGGGCTGTCCCGCAATCTTTTTAAGATTTTACTGCTTTTTACTTACTCCTTACCGGGTTATATCTAGAATGGTATGAGTTGCGGTCATATAAGGGGTAATAATGATGAAAAAATGGGCAGTTTTGATTTCTGCAGTGGGACTGGCATTTGCCGTTTCCGGTTGCAGCAGTGACTACGTGATGGCAACGAAAGATGGCCGAATGATTCTGACGGATGGAAAACCGGAAGTGGATGACGACACCGGCCTTATCAGTTACGAAGATCAGCAAGGCAACAGCATGCAGATCAACCGTGACGATGTTTCTCAAATCATTAAGCGCTAAAAGAAAACAGGTCAGCTCGTCTGGCCTTTTTTGATTTTTTACTTCCGCTTTTTCCTCGCATCTGCCATGTTTATACCCAAAATAATTCGAGTTGCATCACGGCGACAAGAGAATGAGTCCCGATGAACTTAGTAACCTAAGTGATTCGGGCGAGTGAACGTAGCCAACAAAGATGCAGCTTGAAGGATGACGGGTATATATTCTTTTGTCTGGGCGCCTGTTGCGCCCTTCCTGACGTTTTTGATATGACGTTGTTGATATAGAAAAAGGAAGACGGCTATGCACTATCACCGTATCCCCCACAGCTCACTGGAAATCAGTACTCTTGGGCTGGGCACTATGACGTTTGGTGAACAGAACAGCGAAGCCGACGCCCATACACAGCTCGATTACGCCGTTGCTCAGGGCATTAACCTGATTGACGTCGCAGAGATGTATCCCGTTCCACCGCGCCCGGAAACGCAGGGTCTGACCGAAACCTACGTCGGCAACTGGCTGGCGAAACACGGCAACCGTGAAAAACTGGTGCTGGCTTCAAAAGTCAGCGGCCCAACGCGTAATAACGACAGCGGTATTCGCCCGAACCAGGCGCTCGATCGCAAAAACATTCGCGATGCTCTGCACAACAGCCTGACTCGTCTGCAAACCGACTATCTCGATCTGTATCAGGTGCACTGGCCTCAGCGTGCGACCAACTGCTTCGGTAAGCTTGGCTACGAGTGGACGGAATCACAGCCGGTTATCACCCTGCTGGAAACTCTCGAAGCGCTGACCGAATTCCAGCGTGCGGGCAAAATCCGCTATATCGGCGTCTCTAACGAAACCGCGTTTGGCGTGATGCGCTATCTGCACCTCGCCGATAAACACGACCTGCCGCGCATCGTCACGATTCAGAACCCGTACAGCCTGCTGAACCGCAGCTATGAAGTGGCTCTGGCAGAAGTGAGTCAGTATGAAGGGGTGGAGTTGCTGGCGTATTCCTGCCTGGCTTTCGGTACGCTGACCGGCAAATACCTGAACGGTGCGAAACCGGCCGGAGCGCGCAACACGCTGTTCAGCCGCTTTACGCGTTACAGCAGCGAGCAGTCACAGAAAGCGGTAGCGGCGTATGTGGATATCGCGAAACGTCATAACCTCGATCCGGCTCAGATGGCGCTAGCCTTCGTGCGTCGTCAGCCGTTCGTCGCCAGCACCCTGCTGGGTGCGACCACCATGGAGCAGCTGAAAACCAACGTGGAAAGTCTGCACCTTGAGTTGAGCGAAGAGGTTCTGGCAGAAATTGAGGCGGTGCATAAGGTCTATACCTACCCGGCACCGTAAACATTGTGTGGTCTGATACCCTCTCCCATCGGGAGAGGGTTAGAGAGAGGAGCTATACCTTACCTTTCCAGGCCCACAGCACGATAATTGCGACCGCGAACAGCGTACCGAAACCAATCCCAACGCCAACCACCGGAATACCCACCATCACCGCCAGCGAGTAAAGACCGAGCATAATCAGCATCGCACTGTTTTCACCGAGGTTTTGCACCGCAATCGCATTCCCCGCGCCGACCGTGTGTTTCCCTCGCTCCTGCAACAACGCATTCAGCGGCACCACGAAGAAGCCACCGCAGATCCCCAGCAGCAACAGCAGAACGTAAGCCGGTAGCAGTGCGTGCTGTAGCGCAAAAATCACCACCGCAATACCAATCAAAACGCCCGCAGGCATACAGCGCGCCACGGTTTCCAGCGTCACCAATTTAGCCGCGGCCCCCGCACCGACCACAATCCCGACGGCGACCATTGCATTCAGGTACGTCGGCGTCGCATTGTCGGTTATCCCTAACGCAGCCGGTACCCACAGCACCAGCAGGAAACGCAGCGTGACGCCCGCACCCCAGAACAGGCTGGTGCCCACCAGCGAAAAGCGTGTTTCAGAGCTGTGCCACAATGTTTTACAAGCCGAGAAGAAACTGCCGGTCATGGCATTGAAACGCCAGGACTGCCCGCTTCTCGCCGCCGGTAAGCGAGTGATGAACAGGTTGGCGACCACCGCACCAGCGTAAACCAGCGCACACACGCCCAGCGCCGCCAGCACGTGCCAGTCGGCCAGCACGCCCCCCGCGACTGAGCCCAGCAAAATCGCGGCGATGGTCGAAGATTCCATCATGCCGTTAGCTTTAACCAGTTTGTCACCGGTGGTTAGCTCGCCAAGAATGCCGTATTTCGCCGGTGAATAGGCCGCCGCGCCCACGCCTACCAGCGTGTAGCCGATAAACGGGTTTACACCCACGCAGATAGACGCCGCGCCGATCAGTTTCATACCGTTAGCGACCATCATCACCCGGCCCTTCGGGAAGCTGTCGGCAAACTGCCCGACAAACGGTGCGAAAAGAATGTAAGCGCCCACAAACACCATTTGCAGTATCGGCTGGCTCCAGTCCGGATAGAATTGCGCCTTCATGAGGGCCAGGGTGGCGAACAGCAGCGCGTTATCGCCAAAGGCCGACAGGAACTGGGCGCAGAGCACCGCCATCATCCCTTTCGAGCGTAGTGAAGTGTTAGTGTGCACTGACTCACTCATTCGGTTTTTCCACCTGATCAACCTGCTCTTTAAGGGCGACAAAATCGGGTTTGCCGCTGCCGAGAACCGGTAACTGTTTAAGGCAGCGGATATCACGCGGCACCGCTAGTTCCGGTATTCCGCTGGCCCGTGCCTGCTGCTGCAGTTTGTCGCGCGTCAGTTCTGCATCGGTAGTAAACAACACCAGCGCTTCACCTTTGCTCGCATCCTGCTTTATCACCGTGGCGTGAAGCTTGTCTGGCGATACCGCCAGCGCGAGCTGCTCGACCATTTCCAGCGATACCATTTCTCCGGCGATTTTCGCGAAGCGTTTGGCACGGCCCTGAATTTTCACGTAGCCCTGCTCGTCAAACAGCACGATATCGCCGGTGTCATACCAGCCATTTTCCAGCTCGCCGTTGTGGTTTTCTGCCGTCGGCTGTTCCAGTACGCCAGGGTTTTCCACTCGCAGATAGCCGTTCATGATATTCGGCCCCTTCAACTGCAAACGCCCGCCTTCCTCAATGCCTGGCACCGCCAGCAGTCGCGCATCCATGCCCGGTAGAATACGGCCTACGGTGCCCGGTTTTGCCGCCATTGGCACGTTGATCGACACCACCGGTGCGCACTCGGTTACGCCGTATCCTTCCAGAATGCGCAGGCCAAATTTGTCCTGCCAGATTTGCTTCGTGCTGTCCTGGAGCTTTTCGGCACCGGCTACCACGTAACGCACCTTGTGGAAATCATACGGATTGGCAAAACGCGCGTAGTGACCAAGGAACGTAGACGTTCCGAATAGCACCGTACAGTTACGATCGTAGACCAGCTCCGGCACAATGCGATAATGCAGCGGGCTCGGGTACAGGAACACTTCCGCCCCGGTCAGCAGCGGCGTAAACAGCCCCACGGTCAGGCCGAAAGAGTGGAACAGTGGCAGCGCCGACATAAAACGGTCGCGGGCGGTAAAGTCAGCAATGGTTTTAATCTGCTCGACGTTGGCCAGAATGCTTTTATGACTGTGCACCACGCCCTTCGGATGCCCTTCTGAGCCCGAAGTAAAGAGCACCATCGCCGCATCTTCCGGTTGCTGTTTTACCTGCGCAAGATGCGGGGCCAGCAAATGGCCGAAGATCCACAACTTGTCGGTTAGCGTCACGTCGCCCTTTAAATCTTCCAGAAATACCCAACGCACCTGGGTCAGCTGTTCCGGCAGGTGCCACAGCTTGCCCTTCTCGAGGAAGGTGCGAGAGGTAAATATGGTTTTGATTTCTGCCGCGGTAATCGCGCTGGAAAGCCCTTTGATGCCAGCGGTGTAGTTCATCATTGCCGGGATACGCCCGCGAGCAATAGCCCCAAAAATCACCGCCGCGCTGATCCCGGCATTCGGTAACATCAGGCCAATTTTCTCGCCCTTGGCGCTGTATTTTTCCAGAATACGCGCCACGAACAGCGTTTTGGTCAGCAGTTTGCGGTAGTTATCCGGCTGGAAATTGATGTCTTCTATGCACGGTTTTCTGTCGCCATAGCGATGCTGGGCAGTAAGCAGCGCTTCATACAGCGTTTCACGCGGACGCACCGCCATGCGGGCTTCCATCATGATTTGATGCAGCATTTCCCCGGCAATTTTACGACGATCGCGCGCGCGCGGCGCTTCCGGCATCGGCAGTGACGTCGGGGGCAAAATATGCAGTTGGATTTGCGGGAAGAAGCGGCGTTTCACCAAACCTTTCAGTCGGCTGGCAAACGTCAGCTCCGCACCTTCAATACGAATCGGGACCACTACCGCCTGCGATTTTGCCGCCACAAAGGCCGCGCCGTCGTAGATTTTCATCAGCGAGCCGGTGATGGAGATGCGCCCTTCCGGGAAAATCACCACCGGGCGTCCTTGCTCAACCAGACGCACCAAATGCTTGATAGACATCGGTTTAGTCGGGTCCAGCGGTACAAAATCAATGAGCGGTGTCAGCCAGCGCATAAACCACTTCTGGCTGATAGAGGTATAGACCGCAAACACCGGACGCACGGGTAAAAACAGCGCCAGTAAAATGCCGTCAATAAAAGAGACATGGTTCGGCGTGATAAGCACTTTCGGCTGACGCAAAGCGGCCGCATTTCCTGTGACTTTGACCCGAAACATCACTCTGAAAAGAAATCGAAAAAAGCCCAACAGCATATCAACTCCATTTTGCAAAAAATCACTTTTTGCAGGGTACATGAGATGCGGCAGGAAAGCAGGAGGGGGCTGAATTTTGGGTAAAAAAAACCTGCGCATCTGCGCAGGTCGGTGCAAGTAGAGAAGTACGAAAATCGTACTAAAAAATTCTCACCAATCAATACCTCTGGGACTTTGATTGTGGCTTTTGCGCGCAAAGCTCGCCACCGGGAAAACGCAAAGGAATGAGCCGAAGTGCAACGATGTGTTACGATCATCGGTTACTGTTACAGATATGAAATTTAGGGCAAAAAAAACCTGCGCATCTGCGCAGGTTGGTGTAATCAAGTGGCCTTCCCCTAAGGGTCGACTTCACCTATCAATACCTCTGGGATAATCAGAGTATCAATCAGATTGATGAATCCTCCAGCGATCAATCGCAACAGCTAATCGCAAAGTGTAACTAAAGGTTTGGATTCATCTTTTCCATTTTCAATTGCCAGTGACGTGCTGTGTAACTTTTCACGCCATACGCCCTTTCGCATCACATTTGCAGCAGACGAGCCGCGCTTAGCCTTGAACACCACTGGGTTTTCCGTAACACTGAACAGGTGTAACCGTTTTCCCTCTTAAAAGGCATGTTATGGCGACAATAAAGGATGTGGCCCGGATGGCAGGTGTTTCTGTTGCCACCGTTTCCCGGGTTATCAATAACTCTCCCAAAGCCAGCGATGCCTCACGTCAGGCAGTATTTTCCGCCATGGAAACGCTCAGCTATCATCCAAACGCTAACGCACGCGCGCTGGCGCAGCAGTCGACGGAAACCGTCGGTCTGGTGGTGGGCGATGTGTCCGATCCTTTCTTTGGTGCGATGGTCAAAGCCGTTGAACAGGTGGCGTATCACACCGGTAATTTCCTGTTAATTGGCAATGGCTACCATAACGAGAAAAAAGAGCGCCAGGCCATAGAGCAATTGATTCGCCATCGCTGCGCGGCGCTGGTTGTACATGCCAAAGTACTGCCCGATGAAGAACTGATTGGACTGATGAAACAGATCCCAGGCATGGTGTTGATCAACCGGATCGTGCCCGGTTTCGAAAAACGCTGCGTGGCGCTCGACGATCGTTACGGCGCCTGGCTCGCCACCCGTCATTTGATCCAACAAGGTCATACGCGAATTGGCTATCTCTGTTCTAACCACGCTATTTCCGACGCCGAAGATCGTTTGCAGGGCTATTACGATGCGCTGAAAGAAAGCGGTTTACCCTGCAACGAGCGGCTGGTGACGTTTGGCGAGCCGGATGAAAGCGGCGGCGAACAGGCGATGACCGAACTGCTGGGCCGCGGCAAAAACTTTACCGCCGTCGCATGCTATAACGACTCGATGGCCGCGGGAGCGATGGGCGTGCTGAATGACAACGGCATTGATGTGCCGGGGGAAATTTCGCTGATTGGATTCGATGACGTGCTGATTTCGCGCTATGTGCGCCCGCGCCTGACCACCGTGCGCTATCCGATCGTCACCATGGCGACTCAGGCCGCAGAACTGGCGCTGGCGCTGGCTGATAAACGCCCGCTGCCGGAAATCACCCACCTGTTTAGCCCGACGCTGGTGCGCCGTCATTCAGTGATTTCACCGGTGGAAACTCAAAGCTCGTAGCGATACAGATGCACGGTGGTGGCCGGATACTCAATGCCATCACCGATGTACTGCCAGCCAAAACGCTCGTAGAAATCACGACACGCCGAATAGAGATGCAGCTGCGAATAGCCTTTACCACGCGCGTAATCAATCACATGCGACTGCAACCTGCCCGCAATGCCCTGTCCTCGCACCGATTCATCGACGTACAGCGCCGCCATCCACGGGAAAAGATCCTGACGGCTGATCAGGTCGCAGCGCCATAACCCCACCGTCGCCAACAGCGTGTCACCGTCGGTCAGCACAAAGGTGAGCGGCAGCGCGTCGGGCGTCTGACTGTGCTCAATGATACTGGCGAAAAACTCGCGCGGCATTGCCACGCCACCAAACGCCTGCCAGAGCCAGTCGATGACCTGGCGGCTGTGCTGCGGTACGTCATGCAGCGGCTGGACTTTCACATCAATTTCCCCTGAAAAATGGGTACAGATTCAAACAGATAGCCGTCAAAATCGGGCGCATCCTCGTCAGAGAGTTCCAACAGACTGTTTTTCACATTCTCGAGGTGCTGCCACGTTGCCTGCCAGGCGCCCATGACGTCGCGACGGCGCAGCGCCGCCAGAATGGTTTGCCTGTCGCCGAGCCATTTCAGGCGGTAGGCGCGGCTGGCAATGTGCACGTTAAACTGTTGCCACAGCGGGCTGCTGTCCATTTGCAGCCAGATTTTCTCAACGGTGGTCAGCAGCATCTGGTTTTGCGTCGCGCCAGCCAGCACCAGGTGGAACATTTTGCTGTTGTCCTGAGTGGTGTCGTTGGCCGCAATCGCGCGCTGTTCCTGCTCGATAATACGCTTGAGATTGTCGATGTCAGCCCGGGTCGCCATTTTCGCGGCGAAAGCCGCAATGTTGCTTTCAAGTAGCTGACGCGCCTGCAAAATCTCAAACGGCCCGACGTCGCTGTTCAGCATCTGCTCTTCTTCGCTGTCGTTTTCCTGCGGAATACGCATTACGTACACGCCCGACCCCTGGCGAATATCAACGGTTCCCTGCAGCTCCAGCATCAGCAACGCTTCACGCACGATAGTCCGGCTGACGCCATACTTTTCCGCAATGTTACGCTCGGGCGGCAACCGGGAACCCACCGGGTAAAGGCCCTGCATAATCTGGGCACGCAAATCTTCACCAATTTCCTGGTAAGGTTTTTTTTCCGGCGGAACAACGGCCTTTTCCACAATATCACCTGTGTCTGCTTGCGGGTGGATGCACAGACCGCCGCTCCAGGCGGTCTGACCGGCGGCTATAGTAGCAAAATTCATGCAACTGCAGGAGCGCTGCTATTTCAGTTCATCGTCGATATTTAGCGTGAGCGATCGGGAATCACGCAGCCTGCGGAACCAGCTCGCTGATTTTTTCGCACGCCGTGCCCGGTTGTTGGCAAGGTCAATTTCAATCAGACCATAGCGGTTTTTGAAGGCATTCATTGGTGAAACGTTGTCGGTAAACGCCCACAGCATGTAGCCGTGACAGTTGGCACCGTCCTGTTTTGCCCGCAGCGTCTGCCAGAGGTGTTCGCTGATGAAATGGATGCGGTAGTCGTCTTCAATCACGCCATCGCTGTTGCGGAACTGGCCTTCGTTTTCAATGCCCATCCCGCTTTCCGCCACGAACCATGGAATATTGCGGTACTCATTTTTGATACGCATCGCCATGTCGTACACGATTTGTGGGTAGATTTCCCAGCCGCGTGATTTGTTCATTCGCCGCCCCGGCAACTCAAATGGCTCGTAATAATAGGCCGGATGGAATGGGGTTTCCGGATGCCACGCGCGCGACGGTGCTTTGACACGATGCGGGTAATAGAGGTTTATCCCCAGCTCGTCGACGGTGTTAGCGCGGATAATCTCCAGCTCTTCCTCAGTGTGATCCCACGCCACATGGTGCTGTTCCAGCAGCGTGAGCAGTTCAGGCGGATACTCGCCTTTCACCATCGGGTCGAGAAACACCCGGTTGTAGAACAAGTCATAGCGCTCAGCGGCACGCACATCGTGCACCGCTCGCGAACGCGGGTACGTCACTTCCGGATTCAGGATACAGCCTACGCTGCCGCGATAGCCTTTCTCACGAAACAGTTTCACCACCCGCGCCGTCGCCAACACTTTGTGGTGATTCCACTGCATCCAGGTGCCGGTATTTTGCTCGTACGGCCAGCGCAGCGCGTCGAGATAGACCCGCGTTTGCACCACAATCGGTTCGTTGAAGGTAAACCAGCGCGTCACTTTATGATGATAGCGTTCGAAGACTTTCTCGACGTAGCCCACAAAAAGGTCGACCACTTTTTTCGATGCCCATCCGCCATACGTTTCCAGCAAATAGCCCGGCAGCTCATAGTGCTCGAGGCAAATCATCGGCGTGATGCCGTTGGCGTTCAGCTCCTCAAACAGCGCATCGTAATAAGAGGCGTACTCTTCATCAACGATGACATTTTCATAATCGATGAGGAAGCGCGACCAGTTAATCGAGGTGCGATAGTGGGTCAGTCCAGCCTGTTTCATCAGCGCCACATCTTCACGAAAACGGTTGATAAAATCGGTGGCGACCGCCGGGCCGTAGCCGTCGTGCCAGACATGCCTGTCGTTTTTGTACCAGAGATCGGGCCAGGAATCCTGGCCCTCTTTTTTGCCGCTCCAGCCTTCCGTTTGCCATGCGGAAGCCGCAGCGCCGAGAATGAAATCCTGTGGAATAGTCATTGTTTTCTGGCTCATGGCGTCCTCATGCGTTCTCGGTGGCCTGTTGCGCCTGTAACTGCGCCTGCTCGGCGCGGCGGGAGGCGATTTTCACAAACGGCAGATAAATGATGATGGCGGTAACGATGCAGATTAGCTGGGTTATCACCGCGCCCATGGAACCGGCGGTAGACAGCCAGGCGTTGATCAACGGCGGCGTGGTCCATGGCACCATCACGACGGCTTTCCCGGCAAACCCAGTGGCGGTTGCGAAGTAGCCGATGGAGCCGGTTACCAGTGGAGTGATGATGAACGGGATCGCCAGAATCGGGTTGAGCATAATCGGCATGCCGAAAATCACCGGTTCGTTAATGTTGAACAGGCCAGGACCAATCGACAGCTTGGCAATTTCTTTCATCTCTTTGCGTTTGCTGGCAATCATCACCGCAACCAGCAGGCCGATAGTCAGGCCAGAGCCGCCGATGCTCATGTACACATCCCAGAACGGCATGGTGATGATGTTTGGCACCTCTTTGCCCTGTTCGAACGCGCTCATGTTGACGGTGATCGCCCCTAACAAAAGCGGCTCACGAATAGGCTTGATCATCTGGTTACCGTGAATGCCGATCACCCAAAACAGCTGGGCGACAAACATCAGCAGCAGAATGCCTGGCAGGCTTTGCACCACGCGCTCAAGCGGCTGCTGCACCACCTGATACACCGCATCATAAAGATACATGCCGGTCAGCTGATGGAACACGAAGCCGAAAGTCGCAATTATGGTGGTGGTGATGATCGACGGGATCAGCGCGGAAAATGACGCCGAAACGTTCGGCGGCACGGTGTCGGGCATTTTGATCTTCAGGCCCGGGCGCTTTTCCAGCCAGCAGTAGATTTCTACCGACAGAATTGCGATGAACATACCGAGGAACAGACTGCGGGTATCGGAGAACTGGCGCAGCAGAACGTCCTTCACTTCATGCATTTGCCCGTCGACCATCATTTCTACGGTGGTCGGCGTCACGCAAATAAAGCAAATCACCGCCAGCAGGCCGGGGAACAGCGTTTTGATGCCGTTAATGCGGCCAAGCTCGATGCCGATTAAAAACACCGCGCCAATGTTAAGAAAATTAAGCGTGGCGTAGTTGATAGCCCCGGTTATCGGCTTGAGCGCCGCCAGGAATGACAGGGACTGGAAGCTGGCGAGACCGTTTTTTGGGTCCAGCACCATGTTGGAAATCAGTACTGAAAAGGCGCCGACGATGATCACCGGCATGAGGGTTATAAAGGAAGATTTGATCGCCATGATATAGCGGTAGCTATTGAATTTTGTGGCGAAACTTCCCAGAGAATCGATGACTTTTTCCTGAAATGCCATAAGGGTGATACCTCAAATGTGGGCTTTTATCAAAATGGGTTTACAGCCTTGGTCCATTTGGCATACCAAAAATAGCGATGTGTCGGACAAAGTTCTGTGACTGAGGTCTCACCGAGCAATGTGGCATTCCAAATAAATACCAATTCACAACATTGGCATACCACGCAGTTTTTGCAGGGATATTTCAGCGAAACGCTGTCAAAAGCGTGATCGCGATGGTTATTTGTAACGAACGCAGACGATATGCCCCTGAATGTCTGTGATAAACTGCAACCATCATGGCGTATCAGGAATCAACAATGGCAACAATGCTGGATGTCTCACTACGCGCAGGCGTGTCAAAAGCGACCGTTTCCCGTGTACTGAACGGCACAGGTCAGGTAAAAGAAAGCACCCGTAAGCAGGTGTATAAAGCCATGGAAGAACTGGGGTATCGCCCGAATTTTTTAGCGCGCTCCCTGGCGAATCGCACCAGTAACAGCATCGGCCTGGTGGTCTCGACGTTTGATGGTTTTTACTTCGGACGCTTGCTGCAACAGGCCTCGCGTCAGACGGAAACCCACGGTAAACAGCTTATCGTCACCGATGGCCACGACACGCCAGAACGTGAAGAACAGGCGGTGCAAATGCTCGCCGACCGCCAGTGCGACGCCATTGTGCTCTACACCCGCTTTATGAGCGAAAAAGCAATCATGAAGCTGATTAACTCCATCGACATGCCGGTGGTGGTTATCAACCGTGACCTGAGCCAGGCCCGCGATCGCTGCGTGTTCTTCGAGCAGCAGGACGCCGCGTTTCAGGCAGTGGAATACCTGATTTCTCAGGGCCATCGCGATATCGCCTGTATTACCGTGCCAATTCATACGCCAACCGGTAAAGCACGCTTGCAGGGCTACCGCAACGCGCTGGAAAAGCACGGCATTGCCTGGGATCCTGACAAAGTGAAATACGGAGATTCGGGGATGACGCGCGGCTACGAGCTGTGCCTGCAGTTGCTGGAGGAAAACGCGACGTTCAGCGCGCTCTTTGCCTGTAACGATGATATGGCGTTAGGGGCATCGAAGGCGCTGCATCAGGCGGGCTTACGAATTCCGCAGGATATTTCTCTGTTCGGATTTGATGATGCCCCCAGCGCAAAATGGCTTGAGCCGGGGCTTTCAACGGTCTATTTGCCTATCGACAACATGATAACCACTGCTATCGATCAGGCAATTAAACTCGCCAACGATTTGCCTATCGAAACCCTGCCGCCGTTCACCGGAAAACTGGTGCTGCGCGAATCGGTCACCACAGGCCCGTTTTATCAGAACAGTTCCAGCGCCAGCAGTTCCTGAATAGTCTGACGACGACGGATAAGCCGCGCGCTGCCGTTGTCGTACAGCACTTCCGGCAGCAGCGGGCGGCTGTTGTAGTTGGAAGACATCGACGCGCCGTACGCCCCGGTATCATGCAGCACCAGATAATCTCCCGGTACCACCTGCGGCAGTTCACGCGTTTCTACTTTCCCGCCTTCCTGCTGGGTAAACACGTCGCCGGATTCACACAGCGGGCCTGCCACCACGGTTTCAACCAATGCCGCCTGCGACAAATCGCGACCGTCCGCTGCCAGAGCGGAAATATGGTGATAGCTGCCGTACATCGACGGACGCATCAAATCGTTAAAGCCTGCATCAATCAACACAAAGTGACGACTGCCCATGTTTTTCACGCTGCGAACCTGCGCCACCAGCACCCCGGATTCCGCCACCAGGAAACGCCCCGGCTCGATTTCCAGTTTCACCGGGTGACCAAGATGTTTAGCGATTTGCTCGCGGGCAGCATTCCACAGGCCGAAATAGTGCTGGGTATCGATGGTCTCATCGTCGTAACGATAAGGGATCGACAGGCCGCCACCGGCTGAGATAGCTTCCAGGTCCTGCCCAAACTCAACAACCTGACGCACCATCGCGCCGCACACCTGCTCCAGATGACCGTAGTCCACGCCGGAGCCGATGTGCATGTGAATGCCCACCAACGTCAGTTGATAACGCTGAATGACTTCCAGCGCATCCGGCAGGTCGCTGTACCAGATGCCGTGCTTGCTGTTTTCGCCGCCGGTATTCGTTTTCTGGCTGTGACCGTGGCCGAAGCCCGGGTTCACACGCAGCCATACGCGATGCCCCGGCGAAACGTCCCCGAGCTGCGCCAGCATATCCACCGAACCGGCGTTCACCGGAATTTTCAGCTCGGCTACTCGGGCGAGCGTCGCGTCGTCAATCATATCGGCAGTGAACACGATGTCGTCCGGGTGTGATTCAGGATCGTATCCCGCCGCCAGCGCTCGTTCGATTTCACCCAATGAAACGGAATCCACCTTCACGCCCTGCTCACGCATCAGGCGCAGGATGTGGATATTGGAGCAGGCTTTCTGCGCAAAGCGCACCACGTCGAACTGGCTCAGCTGCGCAATTTGCTGGCGGATAATCGCCGCATCATAAACCCACACCGGACAGCCAAACTCGGCAGGCAGGCGCAGGAGGTTCTCGGCATTGAGGTCAGTTTCAGTCGTATTCAGTGGGCGTGGCATGGTGAACTCCGGTGTATTTGCTTTTAACCGATTACGCCACAGCGCTTGTCGAATAAAAAATATCGTTTTATCCAGACTTCATGCAAAATTGATATAGATAACGTCATGAAAGGAATTGCCATGCCCGCCGTGAATTTGCGCCACATCGAAATTTTTCATGCGGTGATGACCACTGGCAACCTGACGGAAGCCGCGGCGATGCTGCACACCTCTCAGCCAACCGTCAGCCGGGAGCTTGCCAGGCTTGAGAAAGTGCTGGGCCTAAAACTGTTTGAGCGCAACCGTGGGCGTTTGCACCCGACGGTGCAGGGGCTGCGGCTGTTCGAAGAGGTGCAACGCTCGTGGTACGGGCTGGACAGAATTCTCAGCACCGCGGAAAGCCTGCGAGAATTTCGTCAGGGCGAGCTATCGGTGGTGTGTCTGCCGGTGTTTTCGCAGTCTTTTCTACCGGCGTTGTTGCAGCCGTTTCTGGCTCGCTACCCGGACGTCAGCCTGCAAATTGTCCCGCAGGAGTCGCCGTTGCTGGAGGAGTGGCTATCGGCTCAGCGCCACGATTTAGGGCTGACAGAAACATTGCACACGCCGCCGGGCACCGAACGTACGCCGTTGTTGAGTATGAATGAAGTGTGCGTGCTGCCTGCGGCGCATCCGTTGGCCCAGAAAACCGTTCTCACGCCGCAGGATTTTGAGGGCCAGAATTACATCAGCCTGTCCAGAACGGACAGCTATCGCCAGTTGCTCGACGGCCTGTTTACCGAACACGGCGTGCACCGGCGGATGGTAGTAGAAACCCACAGCGCGGCATCCATTTGCGCGATGGTGCGGGCGGGCGTAGGGATTTCCGTCGTCAACCCGTTTACCGCGCTGGACTATGCCTACGGCGGAGACAACAGTGGCATCGCGATCCGCCGATTCAGCGTGGATGTCCCCTTCACCGTCAGCCTGATTCGTCCACTGCACCGACCGGGCTCAGCGCTTGTCGATGCGTTTATCACGCACCTGCAAAACGGCATGCCGTCGCTGGTCACGCCGTTGGAGGAGATGCTCAACCGCGTCAGGAAAGGATAAAGTCGACGGCGTCGGAGGCGTGCAACGCCGCAGTATCAAACACTGGAATGGGGCTGCGTTCTGTCGGCACAAGCAGGCCAATTTCGGTACAGCCAAAGATGACGCCTTCAGCGCCTTCACCGACCAAACGTTCAATCACCTGTAAATAGTATGCGCGTGACGCCTCGGTGAATTGACCCAGGCACAGCTCTTCAAAGATTATCTGGTTAATACGCGCGCGCTCGTCGGCTTCGGGAATTATGGTGTTCAGCGAAAAAGCCTGTTCGAGGCGTCCCCGATAGAAATCCTGTTCCATGGTGTAGCGCGTACCCAACAGCGCCACGTTTTTAACGCCCTGCTTTTCAATCGCACGCCCGGTGGCATCAGCGATATGCAAAAACGGTACGCCGCAGCGTAGCTCGATGTGTGAGGCCACTTTGTGCATGGTATTGGTACAAAGCACGATGCCTTCGGCGCCAATGCTTTCCAGATTTGCCGCCGCTTCAGCGAGGATCTCGCCCGCTTTATCCCATTGACCCGATGACTGGCAGGTTTCTATTTCCTGAAAATCAACGCTGTGCATGAGGATCTTCGCCGAATGCAGGCCGCCCAGGCGCTGCTTGATCCCTTCATTAATCAGACGATAGTAAGGGATCGTCGATTCCCAGCTCATACCGCCAAGCAGGCCAATCGTTTTCATGGAGTATCCTTTTTCAGTGTTTTCGACAGTGAAACAGAGTTGTGATCAACTTTCCACTTCTCCACGTATAAGTTTTCATTTCTGGCAGGCTGCGATAAGTTGAATGAAACAACGTTTCACTCTGAGGTTCAGACTATGTTTGTACAGCATAAAGACACCATACTGGAAGATTTGGGCAGCGGCGTGAGCCGTCGGATCCTGGCCCACGGCGGAAAAATGATGGCGGTAGAAGTGCATTTTGAGACCGGGGCCGTAGGGCCGATGCACAATCATCCTCATGAGCAACTGACCACCGTGCTGTCCGGCGAATTTGAATTTACTATTGGTGATGAAACGCAGATTGTCCGCGCCGGGGATACGCTCTACAAACAGCCCCACATAATGCACGGCTGCGTGTGCCTGAAAGCCGGTGTGCTGCTCGATACCTTCACGCCAATACGTGAAGATTTTCTGTCATAAAAAAGAGAAGGTTACCCTTCTCTTTTTGTTGATTTTTTTACCCGGAAAAAACGCGCGCTTATGCCGTTTTTTCCTCAAGTAACCGTGGCGCTACACGAGATTCACGAGCGTGCTGGAACAGCACCACGCCACAGCCAATCATCCCGCCCAGCAGCGCCGCCAGCAGTACGATCAGCGACTTTCCTGGGCCATCTTTTTTCACCGGTAATGACGGTGACAGCTGATAATTGACGACAGGGAACTGAACGTTCTGAATATTCAGCTGCTCAATTTTTTTTAAGCGATATTCACGGTTAAGAATTTCGGCATTCAGCTCGGAAACATCGCTCATGGCTTTTTCGATTTCCAGCTTCTTATTGATCCCATCAGTCCCGAGGGTCACTGAGAAATCCGGATCGTCTTTTATCGTCTGGCCATTGCTGTACACGGGCTTATTAATTCCTGCCGCTTTTGCCACCTGCAAAGAATAATTGAGACGTTTTATTTTGGTCTCTTTTTCATATTCCAGCTTCGCACGATCCAACTCCAGACGCTGTTTTTCGACCTGGATTTTCATCGACACGGTTTCGTTGATATTCGACATGGTCTGTTTGACCACTTTATCCGCGACGAACTTCATGTAGCCAGCCAGAATACTTTGCGTTTCTTCAGGCTGTGGGCCGGTAAAAGAAAGCGTCCAGGAATGATACGGCGTCGTGGGTTCTTTTTTATTACTCGCATCATCCACGGCTTTCATTTTCTCAGAGACCGCCACCACGGCGCGATACAGCTCCGCGGGTTCAACGTCGACACCGTCGAACTGACGCATCAGCTGCGGCGATGATTTCACAAATTCTTCCAGCATTACGGAGGAGTTAAATTTCTTGATGAAGAGATTAAAAATGCTGGCGCTGTCGACGTTGATATCCACGTCCAGAACCTTCACCGTGGCGAGCAGCGTGTTGAGCGGCACCAGTTGGGTACGCTCAGCCGGGGTGATCACCGAGCTGCTGGTCCATTTTTGAGGCAGAAAGAAGCTAATTGCCAGCGCCATCAGCGCAAAACAGAAGACGGTTCCCAGAATGCGTTTTTTCGCGCGCCATAGGATGTCTACTAGCGCCAGAAGATCGATTTCATGCCCATTGGCAGGAACATTGTCAGGACGGGGGAAAGGAATAATAGCGTCCGATTGCGGTTTAATATCCATAGTTGACATAGTGTGCGGGTCGTTGCGTAGGGAGGTAGTTTCAACCCAATATATCCCTTCAAGAATTTTCTGAAAACATTTAATTTCAGAAAACTCGCTATTGCACATCATTTGAGAACGAACTACGCGTTGGCGCTTTGTTTTCCGCGCCCCGGACAATACCTACGCAAATACGTAGTTGATTATTACCGCTAATTGTTTTAGTGGCACAAAGGCCTGTGCGCAAGAATTAGACGCTTGCTGTCAATGAAAATGCGTATAAATTCGCATCGTCGATTAACGCTTGTTGTATTTATAATGTGAATATAAAAAACCCCACTATTCAGTGGGGCTATCATTCAAAATCTGAGAGATTATCGCGCCAGCCAGCCGCCATCTACCGCAACGGTATAACCGTTGATGTAGTCTGAGGCGCTGGAGGCCAGGAAGACGACCGGGCCCATCAGATCAGATGGCAAACCCCAACGGCCCGCAGGGATACGGTCGAGGATTTCAGCACTGCGCTGTTCATCGGCACGCAGCATTTGAGTGTTGTTGGTCGCCATGTAACCCGGCGCAATCGCATTCACGTTGATGCCGTGTTTTGCCCATTCGTTAGCCAGCAGACGAGTGACGCCCATCACGCCGCTTTTCGATGCGGTGTAAGACGGCACACGGATCCCGCCCTGGAAAGAGAGCATCGAGGCGATGTTGATAATTTTGCCGCCGTTACCCTGGCTGATGAAGTGCTTCGCCGCTGCCTGCGCCATGAAGAACACGGCTTTGATGTTCAGGTTCATGACGTCATCCCAGTCTTTCTCGCTGAACTCAATCGCGTCCTGACGACGAATCAAACCGGCGTTATTGACCAGAATATCGATATGACCAAACTCGGTCACCGCGCGCTCCAGCAGCTGAGGAATGCCGTCGATATTACGTAGATCGGCGGTCAGGCTCAGGAAGCGACGACCGCGGGCGGTGACTTGCTCCATCGTTTCAGTCGGCTCGACGATGTTAATCCCGACGATATCGCAGCCCGCTTCCGCCAGACCTATCGCCATGCCCTGTCCTAAACCGGTGTCACAGCCGGTAACTACCGCGACTTTACCTGCCAGTGAGAATGTGTCGAGAATCATAGTAAGTCCTTATTCATTTCGCGCCTGTTTCAGACAGGCAAGTTTATTGGCTGTCCGCGACCTAGCGCAGATCCTTCACAGCAACGTGGTCCATATCATCGAAGACCTGGTTTTCGCCGACCATACCCCAGATGAATGTATAAGCCTGAGTGCCCACGCCTGAGTGAATAGACCAGCTCGGTGAAATCACCGCCTGCTCGTTGTGCATCACGATATGCCGCGTCTCCTGTGGCTGTCCCATCATGTGGAACACGCAGGCATCATCGGCCATGTTGAAATAGAAATAGACTTCCATCCGACGTTCATGGGTGTGGCACGGCATGGTGTTCCACAGATTGCCCGGGTCCAGTTCGGTCAGGCCCATGCTGAGCTGACAGGTTTCCAGCACGTCCGGCACAAAGTATTTATTGATCGTGCGACGGTTACTGGTGAGGTTATCGCCGAGCGTCACCGGTGCCACATCGGCAGGGGTGACTTTTTTGGTCGGGAAGGTGCTGTGTGCTGGCGCGCAGTTGTAGTAAAACTTCGCCGGTTTTGCCGAATCAACGCTGGCGAACACGACTTCTTTCGCGCCCTTGCCGACATACAGCGCATCGCGATGGCCGATTTCGTAGCACTTGCCGTCGACCGTGATGGTGCCTGGTCCGCCAATGTTAATCACACCCAGTTCACGGCGTTCGAGGAAATAGCTAACACCCAGCTGCTTGCCAACTTCACCGCCAACGGAGACGGTCTTCGCGACCGGCATAATCCCGCCCACGATGATGCGATCGATGTGGCTGTAAACCAGGGTGTATTCATCCGCGACAAATACCTGTTCAACTAAAAATTCGTTGCGCAGGCCCTGAGTATCGAGGGTTTTGGCGTGCGCGCTGTGGATGCTTTGTCTGATGTCCACGTTAACCTCCAGCAAAAGTGATTCATTTTGAAAAGCGGTTTTGCTTTTCCGTTGAGGCCATCTTAGTCCTCTGCCAGAGTCTTTTCAATTACAAATAAAACACTGTTTCATTTTTTCTGCATTAAAATACCAGAAATGCAAAAGCGATCACGTTACTGACCAATCGCTCATAACACGCGTTAATTAAATTAATTTAAAAACAATAGGTTATAAAACCTTTAAAAAAGGCCGAATGCATAAAGAAAGGGAGTATAAAAACAAAGATGTGTCGCAGGAGAGAAAGGTAGATGACCCGGTTAGCGGAGCGCCACCGGGCAAAGTCAGTTTATTCGCGCTCGACGGCCAGCGCCACGCCCTGCCCACCGCCAATGCACAGCGTGGCCAGCCCTTTACGGGCATCGCGCTTGATCATCTCATGTACCAGCGATACTAAAATACGGCAGCCGGATGCGCCAATCGGATGGCCCAGCGCAATCGCCCCGCCGTTGACGTTGACGCGTTTTTCATCCCACTCCAGCACTTTGCCGACGGAAATCGCCTGCGCGGCAAAAGCTTCATTGGCTTCAATCAGGTCAACGTCGTTCAGCTGCCAGCCCACGCGATCGAGACAACGGCGCGTGGCATATACCGGGGCAATCCCCATTAACGCAGGATCGACGCCGACGCTGGCGAACGCGCGAATGCGCGCCAGAATCGGCAGATTAAGCGCCATCGCTTTGGATTCACTCATCATCATCACCGCCGCCGCGCCGTCGTTAATAGACGATGCGTTGCCCGCAGTGACCGAGCCGAGCGTGTCGAACGCCGGCATCAAGCGCGCCAGCCCTTCGGCGCTGGCGTCGGTGCGCGGCTGCTCATCGGTATCCACCACCTGAGCCAGACCGCTTTTCTGCAAATTTACCACCGGCACAATTTCATCGCGGAAACGCCCGGAATCAATCGCCCGGCGTGCCTTCTGCTGTGAGCTGAGCGCCCAGGCGTCCTGCAGCTCGCGAGAAATGCCGTATTCACGCGCCAGGTTTTCCGCCGTCACGCCCATATGATAGTCGTTGAATGCATCCCACAACCCATCGTGGACCAGGCTGTCGATAAGCTGGCTGTTGCCCAGACGCGCACCGGTGCGACTGTCGGTTAACACGTGCGGCGCGCGGCTCATGTTCTCCTGGCCACCCGCAATGACCACATCGGCTTCGCCACACTGAATGGCCTGGGTCGCAAGATGCAGCGCCTTCAGGCCCGAGCCGCAAACGTCGTTGATGGTTATCGCCGAAACGGTATTGGGCAGGCCGCCTTTAATTGCGGACTGGCGCGCAGGGTTTTGCCCGGCGCCTGCCGTCAGCACCTGTCCGAGGATCACTTCATCCACTTCCATGGGATCCAGTCCGGTACGTTCCACCAGCGCTTTCACCACCACACTTCCCAGTTCTACTGCCGTAAAGCACGACAATGCGCCCTGGAAACAACCAATCGGCGTCCGAACTGCACCTACGATAACGACGTCTTTCATCCCGACCTCAGCGCAAATAATCAGCGCTATAGTAGAGTGTTGTTATCAACAATTATCGTAATTGTTTAAAAAAAGTGAGTTTTATCACAAAGAAAATGACCGTCATATAACCAAAATAATTCGAGTTGCAGGACAACACGCCTAAGGCGTGTTGAACAGCGCTTGCGCTGGCCCCGAAGGGGTGAGGTCCATCTGGACCGAATCACGCGGCAAGCCTGAGACAAATTCGTCGGGAACGAATTTGACCAGCCAAAGGCTGGCCTCTGGTGAGAGACAGGATGTCTCTCATTAATCCCCAGGAACTTACTCAGGTAAGTGACTGGGGGGAGCAGGCGCAGCCAACGCACATGCAGCTTGAAGTATGACGGGTATATAACCTTCATTTTTACCTTGAATAACTAACCCCAATTCTCCCTCCCCCGCCCAGGTTGAAATAAGGTAAACTCGCCGCTGTTTTTTAGTTATCCGGTTTAAATATTCAAAAAATGTCAAAACTATGGTCAAAAGACGAAACTCTGTGGAGTTTCGCGTTATATGGTACTGCGGTGGGTGCAGGCACCTTGTTTCTACCGATTCAGTTAGGCTCCGCAGGGGCGATGGTGCTCCTGATTACGGCCCTGGTCGCGTGGCCATTAACCTACTGGCCGCACCGCGCGCTGTGTCGCTTTATTCTCTCCGCTAACCTGCCAGCCAACATCGGGATCACCGGTGCGGTGAACCACTACTACGGCAAGAAAATTGGCAATCTGATCACCGCCCTGTATTTCATCGCCTTCTTCGTGGTGGTACTGATTTACGCAGTCGCCATTACCAACTCCCTCACCGAACAGCTGGCTCAGCATTTAACGGTGACGCTCGGGGTGCGGATGCTGGTGAGTCTGGCGGTGGTGCTGGTGCTGAACCTGATTTTCCTGATGGGCCGCCACGCGACGCTAAAAGTGATGGGTTTCCTGGTATTCCCGCTGATTGGCTACTTCCTGTTCCTGTCGCTGTATCTGACTGGCTCCTGGCAACCGGCGATGTTCAGCGGCCAGCTGACGTTCACCCCGCACACGCTGCACCAGGTATGGATCTCAATCCCCGTGATGGTTTTCGCTTTTAGCCATACGCCAATTATCTCGACTTTCGCCATCGACAGACGCGAAAAGTTCGGCGATGAGGCAATGGATAAATGCAAAAAAATTATGCGGGTTGCCTATCTCATCATCTGCCTGAGCGTGCTGTTCTTCGTTATCAGCTGCCTGCTGGCGATTCCGGAAGGTTACATCACTAACGCCAAAAACGAGGGGGTGACAATCCTTTCCGCACTGGCGATGATGCCTGCGGCACCGCACTGGCTGGCGGTATCCGGCATTATCGTGGCTATCGTGGCGATGTCGAAATCGTTCCTCGGCACCTATTTTGGTGTCATTGAAGGGGCGAGTGAAATCGTGCGCGCGACGCTGAATCAGGCGGGCATTCGTAAAAGCCGCGCCTTCAACCGCGCAACGTCGATTTTGCTGGTGTCTACGCTGACCTTCGTGGTGTGCTGCATCAATCCGAACGCCATCTCGATGATTTATGCCATCAGCGGCCCACTGATTGCGATGATCCTGTTCATCATGCCAACGCTCTCCACGTACCTGATCCCGGCCCTAAAACCGTATCGCTCGGTCGGCAGCTTTATCACCCTGATTGTCGGTTTACTCTGCGTCTCGGTGATGTTCTTCGGTTAATCTCTGATGCGGCAGGCCACTGCCGCACATTCCGTTAAACTTTCTTACCCGCATTCCTCAGGCAATCGGTTTACACTTACCCGCTAAAGCCATCATGAGGAAACCATTATGTCCAGCGTTAAACAGTCCGGCAGCTTTACTATTGGCAATCGCGAAATTTGGCGTTTGGGTTACGGTGCGATGCAGCTCGCGGGTCCGGGTGTGTTTGGCCCGCCGAAAGACCCTGAGATGGCGGTAAAAGTCCTGCAGGCTGCGCTCGACGCAGGCGTGAACCACATTGATACCTCCGATTTTTACGGCCCGCACGTTACCAATCAGCTGATCAAAAAAGCGCTGCATCCCTATCCGCAAGAATTGACCATCGTGACCAAAGTCAGCGCCCGTCGTGATGAACAAGGGAACTGGCTGCCCGCACTGTCTGCGCCGGAGCTGACTCAGGCAGTCGAAGACAACCTGCGTAACCTCGGTCTGGATGTGCTGGACGTGGTCAACCTGCGCAGCATGATTAGCGTGCATGGCCCGGCAGAAGGTTCGCTGGAAGAACCGCTGGAAACGCTGATCAAACTGAAAGACCGTGGCCTGATTCGCCATATCGGTCTGAGCAACGTCACCGCAAAACAGGTGGAAGACGGCATGAAAATGACCGACATCGCCTGCGTGCAAAACTTCTATAACGTGGCGAACCGTCACGATGACGCACTGATCGACAGCCTTGCGGCGAAGAACATTGCCTACGTACCGTTCTTCCCGCTCGGTGGTTTCTCGCCGCTGCAATCTCAGGAAATCAACGACATTGCGGCCAGCCTGGATGCCACGCCAATGCAGGTCGCGCTGGCCTGGCTGCTACAACGTTCGCCGAATATCCTGCTGATCCCAGGCACGTCCTCACTCGGTCATCTGAATGAGAACCTTGCCGCCGCCGCGCTCACGCTGCCGTCAGAGGCGCTGGACGTGCTGAATAACCTGCCACAGGCAGCGCAGCACTAAGCCATACGCTTCCGTGCAACATCCGCCGTTACAACGCGCTGAGGAACTGTTTTTCCAGCGCGCTGATGGTGCCGTCCTGCTTTAACTGGCTGACGGCACTGTCAATTTTCTGCCGCGTCTGTTCATCCCCTTTGCGCAGCCCAATCGCGCTGGTTGACGTCAACACCGGGTCCTTCACCGCTGCGCCGGAAAACGCAAAATCCTTACCCGCGGGTTTGACCAGGAATCCTGCCTGCCCAGCCGTGGCAACCACCAGCGTGGCATCCAGACGCCCGTTGGCGAGATCCGCATAGATATTTTCCTGATCCGGATATTCAACCACATTCACGCCCTGACTCCGCCACTTCTCCAGCGCATATTTTGCCTGGACCGACCCCTGCAACACGCCGACGGTTTTCCCGTTGAGCGCCTGTGCACTGCTTGCCAGCGGCGCGGTTTTGGCCGAAATCAGCCGCGTATCGTCCTGATACAGTGACTGGGTGAAATCCATCACCTTCTGGCGTTGGGCATTCGGCGCCATCGACGACAAAATGGCATCAAATTTCTTAGCGTTGAGGCCTGGGATCAAGCCATCAAACCCGGTTTCCACCCACTCACACTGTACTTTTGCGCGTTCGCAAATGGCTTTACCGACGGCGATATCCAGCCCGGTCAACGTACCATCGGGCAGCTTATATTCATAAGGTGGATAAGTCGGGTCGGTGCCAAAACGCAGCACCGGGTTATCGGCGGCAAAACCATTCAGCGAAGCGGTGCAAAACAGCGCCAGCCCGGCGAGGATTGTTTTCATTTTTAGCTCCGGTTAATCAGTAGTGAGGCGATCAAGAGCGAGGGAGATAAGGTACTTCACCCCCAGAGGAAGAATTTCGTCGTTGAAGTCATAATCCGGGTGATGACAGAACACGCCGCCCTGCCCCAGCAGCGCATAGGCACCGGGCTTACGCAGCAGGAACTCGGAGAAATCTTCCGAACCATTAAGCGGCTCTATATCGCGCTTTACCGCACTGGCACCGAATACCTGTTCCGCCGCGCGCGCTGCAGCCCGCGCCTGCTCGGGATGATTCACGGTGGCCGGTGAACCATTGGCAAAACGCACGCTGATCTGACATTCGCTGGCAAGCGCAACGCCTTCGCAAATCGCTTCGATTCGCACTTTCGCCTGCGCACGCAGCCGTTCGTCAAAGGTACGCAGGGTACCGCTGAGCGACGCACTGGCCGGGATCACATTCGGCGTGGTGCCCGCATGGACACTGCCCATACTCAACACCACCATTGTCGCCGGATCGACGCTGCGGCTGACTACGGTTTGCAGGGTGCAAATCAGCTGCGCCGCCGCCATGATCGGGTCACGACACTTTTCCGGTGCAGAGCCGTGGCCGCCCACACCCTGGATCTCAAACAGCACGTCGTCGCAGGAGGCCAGCATCGCCCCGTCACGCACGCCAAAGATACCCGGCGGCAGGTGCGGTGCGTTATGCAAGCCGTAGATTTCATCCCAGCCAAAGCGGGCTTCGGCGTCGTCGGCCAGCATCGCCAATGCGCCGCCACCGTTCTCCTCCGCAGGCTGGAACAGCAGCACTATCTTGCCGAAGAACTGTCGATTTTCACTGAGCCAGCCCGCCGCACCGAGCAGCATCGCGGTGTGTCCGTCGTGCCCGCAGCCGTGAAATGCCCCGGCCAACGTTGAGCGCCACGTCGGCGAGCCGCCTTCGTCCATCGGCAGCGCGTCCATATCCGCGCGCAGGGCGATAGTCCGGCCCGGCCCGCATTCCCCATGAATGACACCCACCACGCCGGTGCCGCCGACGCCGGTCCAGGTATCGACTCCCCACGCCCGTAGCTGGCTGGCGACACGCGAACTGGTGCGCTGCTCGCCGAAAGCCACTTCAGGGTGAGCATGAAGATCGCGACGAAAGGCCACCAGCGCCTCAACGTCAAACGTCAGTTCAGGAATATTTTTCGCCATCAGGACCGCCCTCTCACTATTCGGGATGCGTAACATTCGCTGGTCTGATGCTATAAGTGTTTTAATTTAAGGGTCAATTTCCCGTTTCTTATGCCTATAACCGGGCGTTATAGAGGGAGGCGTTATCAAGACTTCACAGCTGAAACTGCTGGTTGCCATCGCGCGCCAGGGCACATTAATGGGTGCCGCCAGCGAGCTACACCTGACGCAGCCTGCGGTCACCAAAAGCATTAAAGAACTGGAAGCTCAGCTTGGCGTGCAGCTGTTGGTTCGTAGCGGTCGCGGGGTGCGTTTCACCGACTACGGTGAAATTCTGCTGCATTCTGCGCGGCGCATAACCGCCGAGATAGAGAGCGCCGAACAGGCCATCGCCCAGATGAAATCCGCCACCCCATCAACGCTCAAAATAGGCGTGTCGCTTCTGTCAGCCACCGTTCCCGTCTACGCCGCATTAAGTCGCTTTCGCGCCCGCTGGCCGCAGACACAGCTGGAAATTATGGAGGGGATGCCGCGCCAGATTATCGACAGCCTGCGCAGCGGCGAATTCGATTTGTGCCTCGCGTTCATTGCCGACAGCGATTCGATCGCCGAGTTTGCCTTTATTCCGCTGGCCCGCTGGCCACAGCGCCTCATGTACAGCGGTGATGCGAATGATGCGTCGCTGCAGGCGCTCTCCGCCAGCCAGTGGTTATGGAATCACACCGCCGAAAGCTGGCTGCCGTTCTGGCAACATCTTGCCGCCGGGGAAACGAGTGCCCCACCCCGGCAGATGACGCTTTGCACCTCATGGACGATTTACCGTCAGCTGGCGCTGGAGCCCAATACCGTCAGCATCTGGCCGGAGTTTCTGTTACACGGCGATAACGCCCCCCACGCGTTAACGCCCCTGCGGTTTGCGCTCCCGGAGATAACGCTCGGCTTTATGGTTCGCCGCGACCACGTGTTCAGCCGCGCCACCGAACACTTTATCGAGTGCGTGAAAGCCGAGCTGAAATAATTTTTTTACGCCAGCGTAACTTTTTCATCACCTCCGGCGAACTGTAGGAGAAGACCTTTTCCCTACGTGACTGGAGCTGACCATGATTGCTGTGAAACATCGCTTATCTTTGCTGACCGCCGCCGCGGCCTTTGGCCTTTCGCTGATGGCGTTCAACGCTGATGCCGCTCTACCGGCGGGTGCCCAGGCGCCCACTTTCCAGCTGCAAGGTGCACTGGCGGGTAAACCGCTGACCTTCTCACTGCAGCAGGCCCTGCAAAAAGGCCCGGTGGTGCTCTACTTCTTCCCGGCGGCATTCACCAAAGGCTGTACGCTGGAAGCCCATGATTTTGCTGAAGCTACCGATGATTTTAAAAAGCTGGGCGCGACGGTGATTGGTGTCACCGCCGGGAACGTCGATCAGGTCGGGAAATTCTCCCAGCTGGAATGCCGTAACAAATTTGCGGTCGCCGCCGATCCGGGCGCGAAAGTCGCCGCGGAGTACCAGACGCAAATGCAAATGGGCGGTAAAACGCTGTCTGACCGCACCTCGTTTGTCATTGCGCCGGACGGAAAAATCCTGCTGAGCTACACCGACCGCAACCCGGACGCCCACATCCAGAAAACCATGGATGCGGTGAAACAGTACGCCCAGTCGCACTCCTGAGCGCTGGCACTCCTGAAAGCAAATAGAGACGCGCTATGCTAACCGCCCTGTTCGCCGCTTTTTTAGGCGGCATTATTCTCAACTTTATGCCGTGCGTATTTCCGGTGATTTCGCTAAAGGCGTTCGGCCTGATCCGCCATGACGGCGATCTTTCCAGCGCCCGCCGCGAGGGCCTCGGCTTCCTGCTCGGGGTCATCGTCACCATGATGGTGCTGGCCGGAATATTACTGGCGGCGCGGGCCGGTGGCGCGGCGGTTGGCTGGGGCTTTCAGCTTCAGTCACCGCTGGTGATTGCCCTGCTGGCGTTGGTCATTCTCGGCGCGGCGCTGAACCTGCTCGGCGTGTTTGAAGTCGGCTTATCGCTCCAGCGCGCGGGGGAAATTTCCCTCGGACGCGGGGCGTTTGTGCGCTCGGCGCTGACCGGTGCACTGGCGATCATCGTCGCCACGCCGTGCTCGGCCCCCTTCATGGCGAGCGCTATCGGCTACGCGCTGGTTCAACCTCCGGCCGTTTCCCTGGCGATATTTTTTGCGCTGGCGCTGGGGTTTGCCGCACCGTTTACGCTGATTTCACTGTTCCCGGCGCTGGCCAAACGTCTGCCGCGCCCTGGGGCGTGGATGAACACCCTCAAACATGCGTTAGCGTTCCCGATGCTGGGGGCGTTTGCGTGGCTGGTGTGGGTGTTGGCGCAACAGGCTGGTACCACGGCGCTCGGCACTCTGCTGGCTGGTTCGGTGACGCTGAGTTTCGCCGCCTGGCTGTACGGGATTGCCCAGCGTCGGCATCTCGCCGGACGCGGTTATCGGGTGATGTACGCCGTCACCGTAGCGCTGCTGGTTGCGATTCTGCTGCCGCTTCCGGGCGTGATGAAGCCAGTTGAAACCGTCGAAACCACCGTCAGCACCGCGCCAATCAAATGGACGCCGCAAACCGTGGCGGATCAGCGGGGGCACGGTAAAGCCATTTTCGTTAACTTTACCGCGTCGTGGTGCATCACCTGTCAGGTGAACGACAAAACCTCGCTGTCGACCCAGGCCGTGAAAGAGGCACTGGCGCGCACCGGCACGCTGTATATGGTGGCAGATTCGACTAAGTTTAATGCTGATGTCGATGACGCTCTCAGCCAGTTCGGTCAGGGTGGATTGCCGATGTACGTGGTGTATCCTGCCGACGGCGGCGCACCGAAAGTGTTGCCTCAGGTGTTGACCCCGAGCATTGTGGTCAATGCCCTTAATCAGGCGGCCGGGAAAAAGGCGTGATCTCCGCAGCAGCGGCGCGCCAGACCGTTCCGGCGTCAAGCAGCAAGGCGGAATATGGGTAAGGTGGAAGTCCCGCGCGATGCGTGGCCCGCGTTTATGGCGCGCGCCCAGGCAGGTGACCGGCAGGCGTATACGCAGCTGTTGCAGACGCTGGTGCCGGTCATTCGCGCGATAGTCCGCAAACAGGTGGACGACGAGGTGCTGACCGAAGACGTGATTCAGGACGTGCTGCTCACCCTGCACCGGATCCGTCATACCTACGATCCCGCCAGCCCTTTTCTGCCGTGGCTGATGGCGATTTCGCAGGCCCGCGCCATTGATGCCCTGCGCCGTCGCGGGCGTCGCGACCGAAGGGAAGTGGTTGAGGATGAGGCAACGCTGAACGTGCCCGACAACGCGCTGGCCCTCAAGGCTGAAATGCTGGACGTCGGCGAGGAGCTGGACGGCTTTTTAAACCAGCTGCCCGCCCGCCAGCGGCAGCTGGTGGAACATGTGCATTTGCAGGAAATGAGCCTCGCCGAAGCCGCTCAGGCCAATAATCTGACGGTCGGCGCGGTCAAATCGCTGCTACACCGGGCGTTGAACAATCTTCGTCGTTATGGAGCCCATCATGGACAGTCATGAGGCATTAATCGAAAAGCTCAGCCGAAGCGCGGCCCCCGTAAAACGCGCTCTGCCGGTACGCTGGCGCGTGGCGAGTTGGGTACTGCTGGCCCTGCCTGCGGGCGCCCTGGCGAGCCTGCTGCTTCAGCGCACCGCCACCGACTGGTCGCAGCCGGGCGCTGCGTGGGCGATGGCGCAGCTGGGGCTGGCGTTTACCATTGGGTTGCTGGCGATCAATGCCGCATTCACGCTCTGTATTGCCGGCCGCCGGCCGCTGAAAATGCGCTGGCTAATGGCGCTGGCGACGGTTTGGCTGGGGTCGGTGCTGGTGAATATTGGCCACCCGCCGCTGTCGGCCAGCAGCCTGCATGATACTCACTGCTACACGTTTATGGTCACGGTTAGCGTGCCGATGGTAGCGCTGGTCATTGGCTATCTGCGCAGGACCCGCACGCTAAACCCGCTGCGCAGCCTGGCGCTTTCCGGCACCGGCGTGGCGGCAATGGCGCTCGCGCTGCTGACGTTCTGCCATCCGGTGCATCTGCACCCGGAAGATTTTCTGATGCACCTCGCGGCGATTGTCACCATCATCGGTGCAACGATGGCGCTCGGCTGGCGTTGGGTTAGCGCTTACTGAGCGCCAGACGCGCGGTCATTCTAAAATTTTTCTATCTCGGTGGTGGCGTTTCTGCCAGCACATCGTCAATCAGCCAGTCGTGACGCTGGTGAACCTCCGGGCGCATCAGGGGACGCAACACCCCCTGTTTTCTATGAGGCCGTTGGTGGTTGCTCGTTCAAACTACGCTCTGATCTACGCTGGTAGAAGTAATAAGCGATGCTTGCTGTCAGGCACAACGTATAACCGAACGACTCAGAGCCTTCTTCAACCATGTTTTTCACGACCCGAAGATACTCATCTCCGAGCACCGATTCCCATAGCGAGTGCATACCGAACAATCTTGAAAAGACTAAAATACATAGCAACCCGGAAATCATCATTCCGTAGTAAGGCGTAAGCGGATAGCGTGAAAGTTCAGCCAATGTCCTGCGATGATGTCTTGCTGTGTAAGCAATCACAAGGATAGAGGAGAGTAAAGCAAACCATACCCAACTACCGTGAGAGATGAGATCGAATAAACCATCGAGTTCCCGAATCAACATCGCAAGGAAAAAACCACCGATCAGGAGATTACAGTTACGCATGAATGCGGAGTCATTAACCAGCTTGAAGTGAATGACTACTATCGCCGCAAGCATTCCTGCTTGAAGTGTTTCGGTTACGGATATCTCGCCGAGTTTATCTTGCAGAACATGCACATCGAACCACAAACCGAACAACACAGCACTTGCCAAAACAGCAGCAAGAAGAATGTAAATCATGGTGCGTACTAAAGACATAACAATCCCATTAAGTGTATCTAACGCGATGTTACAACTTTCAGAGGCACGCAGATTGGCTTACCGTGTTATTCCTACACTTTTCTAACATTCGAGTTTGTAAGTGGTCACCCAGTCTATTTGCGGGGCATGGCCAGGGAACGGCTATGCCTGCGTTTTGGCCCAGGAGTAACGCGTAAACAAGCTAAGGCTCACGCTCTTTTCGTGGTTTTAATGGTGTTTATTGCTTAAAAAATGCCAGAAATCACACTTCGGGCAGAGAGAGGGCCTTCCCCTATTGCCTGCTGAACGCATTAGGCTATGTTGACTTTTAGTTCCTAAAATGTAACTAAAAGGTTAACTATAATGTCGAACACATTCCGTATTTCTCTGATCTCTGCCGCAGTTTTCATTTCATCCTCCGCGTTCTCAGCCCTGCCGCAGGGCTATCCGGCTGACTATCAGAAAGTCGTTGATGCCGCGACGAAAGAAGGCAAAGTGGTTATCTATTCCACCACTGACACCAAAGCCGCCGGGCCGCTGATTAAAGGTTTTGAAGCGACCTATCCGGGCATTAAAGTTGAATATAACGATATGAACAGTACCGAACTGTACAACCGTTTTATCAGCGAACAGGCCGCAGGCGGTGGCAGTGGCGACGTGGTCTGGAGTTCATCGATGGATACGGCGCTCAAGCTCGCCACCGATTACGCCCAGGAGTACGCCTCGCCTGAACAGAGCCAACTGCCGAAATGGGCGGTGTGGAAAAATAAAGCCTACGGCACGACCTACGAGCCGGTGGTCTTTATCTATAACAAACGGCTGATCCCGGCCAACGAAGTCCCGGATTCTCACGCGGCGCTGGCAAAGCTCATCGCCAGCCAGACCGACAAATTTAAAGGCAAAGTCACTACCTACGATATCGAGAAATCCGGCCTCGGCTTTATGCTCTCGGTACAGGATTCCAAAGCCGATCCAAACTATTTCAAAACCCTGGCTGACGTAGCCAAAGGCGGCCTCGCCGTGCAGTCATCGACGGGCACGATGATGGAAAGGGTCTCCTCGGGCGAAAACCTGGTCGGTTTCAATATTCTGGGTTCCTACGCAGAAGCACGTGCCAAAACGGATCCATCACTGGGGATTTCCTATCCGAAGGATTACACCCTGGTGCTGTCGCGCGTTTCCTTCATCAGCCAACAGGCGCAAAACAGCAATGCCGCCAGGCTGTGGCTGGACTATGTGCTGTCTGAAAAAGGGCAGAGCATTCTGGCGAATCAGGCCGACATTCCGTCTATCCGCAACGATATCGAAGGGAAAAACGACATCGACGGCATGACCAAAATGTTGGGCAACGCACTGAAACCAATCCCGGTTGATGAATCTTTGCTGGAATACCTGCAGCCGAAAAAACGTCTGGATTACATCAAGCAGTGGCGTACCGCTGCCGCAAAATAGTGGCATAAAATGGGGGACGGCGTTTCGCCTATTCCCCCTACAACAGCAATTCGTAGGTCGGATAAGCGTGAGCACCATCCGACATCTAAGGGAAGTCGTATGAATGCATTACGCAGAAAGTGGCAAAGCCTGCCGCGTGGCATTGTGGTGTTGATAACCGCGCTGGTTATCTACACCCCGCTGTCGTTCATCGTGATACAAAGTTTCCTTTCCGCTCCATTCTTCTCGCCGTCGAAGGAGTGGAGCCTTGAATCCTTTGGCTTTATTTTCACCGATCCTGATTTCTACAAGGCCCTCAAGAGCGGCTTTATTCTGGCGTTCGGCCTGGTGGTTATCGCGATACCGCTCGGCGGGGTGCTGGCGTTCCTGATGGTGCGCACCGATTTACCCGGCAGACGCCTGATTGAGCCGCTGATCCTCGTGCCTATCTTCGTTTCGCCGATGGTGCTGGGCTTTGGCTACGTGGTGGCCGCGGGTCCGGTGGGCTTCTTCTCGCTGTGGGCGCAATCGCTGATTGGCTTCGTGCCGTGGAACATCTACGACATGTCGAGCATCGTGGTGATCGCCGGTCTGACGCACGTGCCGCACGCCTATTTGTACATCTCCTCAGCGTTGCGCAGCGTCGGTTCCGATGTGGAAGAGGCCGCGCGTATCGCCGGGGCATCGCCGTTGCAGGTGATGACCTCCGTGAGCTTGCCGATGGTGAGACCGTCGATTCTGTATGCCATCGTGCTGCTGTTTTTCCTCGGACTGGAAGTGTTCGGGCTGATGCTGGTACTGGGCGATCCGGAAGGCAATATGGTGCTGGCGACCTATCTGTACCAGCTCACCAACAAACTCGGTACGCCGTCGTATCATCTGATGGCGGCGGTCGCCGTTGTGCTGATTTGCATCACTATTCCGCTGGTGATGTTGCAGCGCCGGTTGATGCGCACCGCCAACCGTTTTGTGACCGTGAAAGGGAAAGCCTCGCAGGCGCGCGCGTTGCCATTGGGCAAATGGCGCTGGGTTGCCGGTGCCGTCGTGGCTTTCTGGCTGACGGTGACCATTGGCGTGCCGCTGCTGGGCGTTATCCTGCGTGCCTTTATCTCCAACTGGGGCGTGGGCGTGTCCATCTGGAATGAGCTTTCGCTCGACACTTTCCGCACCATCTGGGCGCAGCCGAACCTGCTGCGGGCCATCGTCAACTCGATGGCGATTGGCGTCTTTGGCGGCGCGCTGGCGGTGGGCTGTTATCTGTTTGTCGGCATCGCCATGCACCGAAAACCGGACAACACCACCCGCTTCCTCGATTACAGCGTGCTGGTTCCGCGGGCGGTTCCCGGTCTGCTCGCCGGGCTCGCGTTCCTGTGGATGTTCCTGTTTCTGCCGATGTGGCTCGATAACGCGCTCAAATCCGGCTGGCTTTCAGGGATGCCGTGGTCGCAGTGGCTGCGCGATAACCTGATTGTCTGGCTACGGTCGTTGCGCAGCACCATTTTCAGCGTCTGGCTGGCGTACACGGTGGTGTGGATGGCGTACGGGCTGCGGTTGATTTCCTCTACGCTGTTGCAGGTAGGGCCGGAGCTGGAAGAAGCCGCCCGCAGCGCCGGAGCCACGCGCGGGCAAATTACCCGCCACGTCACTATTCCGCTCGCCCGCTATGGCCTGATTGGCTCGTGGCTGCTGATGTTCCTGATTTTTGAGCGCGAATATTCAACCGGGGTGTATCTGCTGTCGCCGGGCACCGAAACCATCGGCTCGATGCTGGTTTCCCTGTGGGCGGCGGGCGCGATTGATATCGTGGCGGCGCTGTCGTTTATCAACATTCTGCTGGTGGTCGTAGGCCTGGGAATTGCCCTTCGTTTTGGAGTCAAATTACATGATTGAATTATCGGTCGAGAACCTGCATTTAACCTACGGCGACAATCCGGTATTAAAAGGCGTGGCCATGAACCTGAAACGCGGTGAAGTGGTTTCCCTGCTCGGCCCGTCCGGCAGCGGCAAAACCACATTACTGCGCGCGGTTGCCGGGCTGGAAAAACCCACTCAAGGCTCAATCACCATCGGCAGCAACAAAGTATACGACGGCACGCCGCGCAGTGAAGTTCCGGCGGAAGAGCGCAATCTTGGGCTGGTGTTTCAGTCATATGCCCTTTGGCCGCACAAAACCGTGTTTGAAAACGTGGCCTATCCGTTGAAGCTGCGCAAAGTGCCCGCCAAAGAAATGACCCAGCGGGTGCAGGACGTGCTGGATCAGCTCGGGCTGGGGCATCTTGGTAAACGCCATCCGCATCAGCTTTCCGGGGGACAACAGCAGCGCGTGGCAATTGGTCGGGCGCTGGTCTACAACCCGCCGGTGATCCTGCTGGATGAACCGCTTTCAAACCTGGATGCCAAACTGCGCGAAGAGGCCCGCGTGTTCCTGCGCGAGCTGATCATCAAACTCGGGTTATCCGCGCTGATGGTGACGCACGACCAGAATGAGGCGATGGCGATTTCCGATAGGATCCTGCTGCTCAATAACGGAAAAATTGAACAACAGGGCACACCACAGGAGATGTATGGCTCGCCGAAAACGCTGTTTACCGCTGAGTTCATGGGCAGCAATAACCGCCTGAATGGCAAAATCACGGAAATGCGCGACGGCAAAGCGCGGATCGAAGGCCGCGGTTGGGCGCTGTGGGGCCTTGCCGGTGAAGGGGTACAAATCGGGCAAGAAGGTACTGCCGTTATCCGTGTGGAACGCGTGGCAATCGTTGATGGCCCGGGTGACAATCAGCTTGAGTTACCGCTGTTGACCAGCATGTATCTGGGCGATCGTTGGGAATATCTGTTCCGCACGGCGGGCGATGATTTTGTTATTCGGGCGTACGGCAACGAGGTGCTCGATCCGAAGAATTGTCATCTGGCGCTGCCGGAAAAACACGTCTGGATCTTCCCGAAGGCCTGAAGCCAAAAGGGACACACCAGTCAGTGGGGATTCGCTTCGCTTATCCCCCACGACTCAACTCACATTTGCTGCCGGTCAGGTCACCAGTCCTGGCAGTAAATGCCACACAGATTACCCTGATATTGAGTTACGAACAGGAGACAGACAATGCGAAGATATGCATCTATGAAAACGCCACCAGAACAGAGCCGGTTGTTCCTGATTATGACTGGATCATATTCGGGGTCAGGGTCAAGGATCCGACATTACTAACTGAGCGTTGTATCTAATCCTGGGGGCAGGTCACTACCGATCGATACGTTATCAATCCGCGCTTTCCCAACGCTATCTTTATACTTTTCTGGGGAGATAAGATGTGCACCATTGCCCTGAGCTGAAACTACTTCTGACGGATTCATCTCCCATTTAGTATTTCCATAACCCACCCCCTTAGCAAATGCGAGCACAGGTAAAGTTAGGATCACGAAAGCCATTAGTAATTTTTTCATCCCATCCACACGAATTGAGTTTATTTATTGTGAACAAGTTTACAACGATCCCATTGCTCAGTGCTTTTTGCGATGCGGTCACTAATTGCAAAGTTCATCAGCAACGAATCATAGGCGTACACTTTGCTTTTATCATCTGCCATCATCAAATTGCCGTTAGTTTTCAGCTTTGGTGAGAACAGGTATGTTCCGTTTAAACGGTTGGCTTTGAAGCTATCTACATACAACATCACCTCGGCACTACCCAGCACACGTAAAGCGCCTGTTCTGCCATTCTGTATTGCTGCAATTGTAGTGGCACACTGAATTTGGCCACCTGAACAGAGGTGATATGCTCACCTCAGAACAACACAGGTGCACCAATGAAAAGAAAAAATTTTAGTCCTGAATTCAGACGTGAGTCAGCCCAGTT